>BNJV01001821.1_pt1 | contig 268538 bp, 289 predicted proteins | sample 8540591 | NCBI WGS metagenome assembly BNJV01 (sample SAMD00202457, study PRJDB9452) | human saliva metagenome | host: Homo sapiens
TCTTTTTTTCTATTTCTGTCAATATGCGTGACAGGTAGTAATGATAGCCAAAAATAGCAAGACCAAGCAAGAGGATAAGAACTCCTACTCCCAAGCTGATGGCAAGGACAGGGGCGAGAGACTGAACCAAGAACAAACTTGCTATGACTAAAATCATTAAGATAACACTATAAATTAAGAGTAAAACTATTTTGACTATGCCATTTGAACGATTCACCAAGTCCGTAATGCTAGTCCAATTGGTTGACAGATTTTTCACATCCTTAAAATAATGGTGACAAGAAAGGATGACACTGGCAAGGATCCATGCCACAAGAAGATAAATCATCGAAAGGATGGGCAATCCTAAATAAAGGGAAAGACCAAGTAAAGTCAAGATAGGTAAAAAGGATTGAACAGCAAATATAATCCAAAATTTCAGTTTCACATAACGAGCAAAGTCAAAGGGTAAACTCTTCAGAAAATCAAAATTTTCCCTCTCCAAGGACAAGGCAATTGAAGGCAGGCTGGTGATATTGTTATTGACAACTGCTATAAAGAGAGCTATAAAAAACAAGGGTAACCAGTATGGAGGATGAATGTCTGGAACTATCTGAGAATCTCGGATTTTGGAAATCAGACCAATCATCATGAGATAAGGAAGGAAAGCGCTTGTAAAAAGCACTGTAACCACGCCAGTTCCCTGTCCCAAGAGAGAGAGGTTGTAGTGCAAAACCATGCGGAAAAATCCCTTTTTAGTAGTTGAAATTCTCTCCTTGCTGCGACGTTCTTTTTTGATTTTCTCCTCACTATTAAGCAGGATAACGTCATAAAAACGAGGAAGGACCTTCTTTTTGGTCAGATAAAGCAGGAAGAGAGTTAGTCCTATCCAAACGAGCAGCCCCACTAAGGCTTCTGTCGAAAAAGGAGCCACTGCTATTTTGTAAAAGATATGAAGAGGATAAAGGAGAAATGGAATGTCTCTAACTTTGTCAACAATACTTCCAAAAGTCGACTGTAGAAAGAGGACAAATATTAAAGGTATGAGAACCCCTATTCCAATCATCACATTCGAAAAAATAGACTGATACTTTCTGAAGACCCTAGTCTGAGCCAAGAAATGTACTGCCACTACCATCACTAAAGTAACAGAGACAAATAATAAGGCCAAGGACAGCAACATCAAAGGCAAGCCCAGCCAAAGAGAAGGAGCTAGCCTAATATAGAGGACTAGAAAATAAGCTAGGATTGGTACAATTCCAGCTAGAGCTGGCAAGAGAACAGACAGTCCTTTAGCAATTATAATCTCTGATTCTTTAAAGGCATAGGGCCTATACGATACCAAATCCTTACTCTCATAAAAGACATTGTAAAATGCAGTGAAAGAAGTTGAAAAGGCAAGCACCAGTAAAATAGCAACCATGCTACTAAAAAAACTTGGTATTTCCTCAAAAGGAAAACGAAAGGCTATATTTATAAACATGATGAGCATCAAGAGACTGGAAAAAATGTAAGAACTTAGGACTCTAGCGGAAACATTTACTTTTTTTCCAGGATTTTTAGCTTGCTTCTTTCGTAGGTTAGCCAGATTAGCTTCTTGAGATGAATAGAGGATATTGATATCAACTAATTTTTTAATGACCTTGAGACGCATCTGAAACCTCCTCTTTTCTACCAGCAAGACTAAGGTAGATACTTTCCAAAGACTGGTCTGGGTGGTCTTTTCTCAAGTCCTCTACACTACCACAATAAATCAAATGCCCCTTTTTCAAAATGGCAATCCGATCACAGACTTGCTCGGCCACCTCTAGGACATGAGTTGAAAACAAGACCGTCTTGCCTTTTTGTGCATGTTCCTTCATCATCTGCTTCAAATCAAAGGCAGCCTGGGGATCCAAACCAGTCAAGGGTTCGTCCAAAACCCAAATATCAGGATCAGACAAGAGTGCCCCGATGACAAAGACTTTCTGACGCATTCCGTGAGAAAGGGTTTCAATAACCTGATAGCGGTTTTCAGCAAAATCAAAAACACTCAATAGCCTAGCTAGACTAGCCTCCAAGTCAGAGCTAGTCAGATCATAGGATGAGGCGATCAATTCCCAAAATTCATTGGCCGTTAAACGTAAAAATAAGTCAGGCGAGTCTGCTACGTAGCCAATTTTTCGTTTGATAGCCAAGCGATTTTCCGATAAATCTAAACCATCTACCAAAATACGACCACTGCTGGGCGAAATGATACTGACTAGGGATTTTATAGTGGTCGATTTTCCAGCCCCATTATGGCCAATCAAGCCCATAATCTCCCCATTTTCAATCTGCAAATTGAGATTGCTCAAAGCCTCTTTATCACCATACAACTTACTAACATTTTGAAATTCAATCATGGGATGACTCCTATCTTTATCTATATTACATACTATTATACTAGCACTTTGATACAAAAAAATCAATACTTTATTTTAAGTAGTTAAAATAGTTTCCTTCTATTTTATGCAAACGTTGGCGCTAACCAATACTTTATGATAGAATAAAGAACAAGATTGACAAGTAAGAGGAAACATCATGCAAAATCAAACACTCATGCAATACTTTGAATGGTATCTGCCCCACGACGGACAGCACTGGACGCGTCTGGCTGAAGATGCTCAACACCTAGCTGATCTCGGTATCAGTCATGTCTGGATGCCACCAGCTTTTAAGGCTACCAACGAAAAAGATGTTGGCTATGGGGTCTATGACTTATTCGACCTAGGAGAGTTTAACCAAAAAGGGACTGTTCGCACTAAGTATGGCTTCAAAGAAAACTATCTTCAAGCCATTCAAGCCCTAAAAGCACAGGGAATCCAGCCTATGGCCGATGTGGTACTCAACCACAAGGCTGCGGCCGATCACATGGAAGCCTTTCAAGTCATCGAAGTGGACCCTGAAGATCGTACAGTCGAACTCGGAGAACCCTTCACCATCAACGGCTGGACTAGCTTTACCTTCGATGGTCGCCAAGATACCTACAATGACTTCCACTGGCACTGGTACCACTTCACCGGTACTGACTATGATGCAAAACGCCGTAAGTCTGGGATTTATCTGATCCAAGGTGACAACAAGGGCTGGGCAAATGAGGAATTAGTCGATAACGAAAACGGAAACTACGACTACCTCATGTATGCCGATCTAGACTTTAAGCATCCTGAAGTCATCCAAAATATCTATGATTGGGCTGACTGGTTCATGGAGACGACTGGTGTAGCTGGTTTCCGCTTGGATGCCGTTAAACACATCGACTCTTTCTTTATGAGCAATTTCATTCGTGATATGAAGGAAAAATACGGTGAGGATTTCTATGTTTTCGGTGAATTTTGGAACCCAGACAAGGAAGCCAATCTGGACTATCTTGAAAAAACGGAAGAACGCTTTGACCTTGTCGATGTTCGTCTCCACCAGAATCTCTTTGATGCTAGTCGAGCAGGTTCCAACTATGACCTTCGTGGCATTTTCACAGATAGCTTGGTTGAACTCAAGCCTTACAAGGCTGTGACTTTTGTCGACAACCACGATACACAACGAGGTCAAGCTCTTGAGTCTACCGTTGAAGAATGGTTCAAACCAGCAGCCTATGCCCTCATTCTGTTACGCCAAAATGGCCTTCCATGTGTCTTTTACGGCGACTACTATGGGATTTCAGGGCAATATGCTCAACAAGATTTCAAAGAAGTCCTTGACCGCCTCCTAGCCATCCGAAAAGATTTGTCCTATGGAGAACAAAATGACTACTTTGATGACCCTAACTGTATCGGTTGGGTACGTTCAGGTGCTGAAAATCAATCCCCAATCGCAGTCTTGATTTCAAATGACCAAGAAAACAGCAAGTCTATGTTTGTCGGCCAAGAATGGGCTAACCAAACTTTCATAGACTTACTTGGAAATAACCAAAGTCAGGTTACAATTGATGAGGAAGGTTATGGACAATTCCCAGTCTCAGCTGCTTCGGTAAGTGTCTGGGCAGCCAATACTATCTAATAGCTCATAATAACCAAGCCAGGTCCAAACGGATTTGGCTTTTTTGTAGTCATAAAAAGACCTACCCAAATGGATAGATCTTTACTTGATTACAATTTACCTGCTACGGCATCCAACAATTCTTGGATTTTAGCTTGGTTGCTTCCTCCTGCCATGGCCATGTCTGGTTTACCACCACCACGTCCATCGACGATTGGTGCCAATTCTTTGACAAGGTTTCCTGCATGAAGGTCTTTGTCTTGCTTGCTACAAGGACATTAACTTTGTCACCGATAGCAGCAACAAGGACAAGAAGATCAGAGTAGTCTTTTTGTTTCCAGTTATCCGCAAAGGTACGAAGGGCACCGGCATCTGATACAGACACTTGACTAGCAATGTAACGGTGACCGTTGACTTCCTTAACGTCCTTGAAGATGTCGCCTGCAGCTGCAGCTGTGGCTTTTTCTTTCAACTCAGCATTTTCTTTTTGCAATTGACGAAGTTGTTCTTGAAGTCCTTCTACCTTGTGAGGGACTTCTTTAAGTTGAGGTGCTTTTAAGGTTGCTGCGACAGCTTTAAGAGCGTCCTCTTGTTCACGGTAGGCTTCAAAGGCTTCCTTACCAGTCACTGCCAAGATACGGCGAGTTCCTGAACCGATACCTTCTTCTTTGACAATCTTGAAAAGACCAATTTCAGAAGTGTTGCCAACGTGGGTACCACCACAAAGCTCGATAGAGTAGTCACCGATAGTAACAACACGGACTTCCTTGCCGTATTTCTCACCAAAGAGAGCCATAGCACCCATTTCTTTGGCAGTGTCAATATCTGTTTCAACTGTCTTAACTTCAAGTGCTTCCCAGATTTTCTCGTTGACTTGCTGTTCAATCGCACGCAATTCTTCAGCAGTTACAGCTTGGAAGTGAGTAAAGTCAAAGCGTAGGAATTCAACTTCGTTAAGAGATCCTGCTTGTGTCGCATGTTTTCCAAGGATATTGTGAAGGGCAGCGTGAAGCAAGTGAGTCGCTGTGTGGTTTTTCATGACACGGTGACGACGATTTGTATCGATTGCCAAGGTATATTCTTGGTTCAAGGCAAGCGGTGCAAGAACTTCAACTGTATGAAGGGCTTGTCCGTTTGGTGCTTTCTGAACATTTGTCACCTTAGCTACAACTGAACCAGATTCATCCAAGATTTGTCCGTGGTCAGCGACTTGTCCACCCATTTCAGCGTAGAATGGCGTTTCCGCAAAGATAAGAGAGGCAGTTCCTTCTGACACAGCTTCTACTTCTGCATTGTCAGCCACGATAGCTACCAATTTAGAAGACAATTGGCTAGCATTGTAGTTGAAGACACTTTCTACAGTGATGTTTTGAAGGGTTTCATTTTGCATACCCATTGAGCCACCCTTGACAGCTGATGCACGCGCGCGTTCTTGCTGTTCTTTCATGGCTGCTTCAAATCCTTCACGGTCCACAGTCATACCAGCTTCTTCAGCGATTTCTTCAGTCAATTCAACTGGGAATCCATAAGTGTCGTAAAGTTTGAATACATCTTGACCAGCAATGACAGATTGTCCTTTTTCTTTCAAGTCTGCTACGATGCCTTGGGCAAAGTGTTGACCTGAGTGAAGAGTACGGGCAAATGACTCTTCTTCGCTCTTAACGATTTTTTCAATAAAGTCACGTTTTTCAAGCACTTCTGGGTAGTAGCTTTCCATGATTTTTCCAACAGTTGGAACGAGTTTGTAAAGGAAAGGCTCGTTGATTCCCAATTTTTGACCATGCATAGAAGCACGACGAAGAAGACGACGAAGGACATAACCACGACCTTCATTTCCTGGAAGGGCACCATCACCGATGGCAAATGAAAGGGAGCGGATGTGGTCTGCGATAACTTTAAAGCTCATGTTGTCGCCATCTTGGTCGTAAACCTTACCAGACAATTTCTCCACTTCACGAATGATCGGCATGAAGAGGTCTGTTTCAAAGTTTGTCTTAGCCCCTTGGATAACCGCCACCAAACGCTCCAAACCAGCGCCCGTATCAATGTTCTTGTGTGGCAATTCCTTGTATTCGCTACGAGGAACAGCAGGGTCTGCGTTAAATTGTGACAAAACGATGTTCCAGATTTCGATGTAACGGTCGTTTTCAATATCTTCTGCAAGTAGGCGAAGTCCGATATTTTCTGGGTCAAAGGCTTCTCCACGGTCAAAGAAGATTTCTGTATCTGGTCCAGAAGGTCCTGCACCGATTTCCCAGAAGTTGTCTTCAATCGGAATCAAGTGACTTGGATCCACTCCCACTTCAATCCAACGGTTGTAAGAATCTTTATCATCTGGATAGTAGGTCATGTAAAGTTTCAGCAGGGAAGTCAAACCATTCAGGACTTGTCAAAAGCTCATAAGCCCAAGTGATTGCTTCGTCACGGAAGTAATCTCCGATTGAGAAGTTCCCCAACATTTCAAACATGGTATGGTGACGTGCAGTCTTCCCTACGTTTTCAATATCGTTGGTACGGATAGCCTTTTGGGCATTAGTAATACGTGGATTTTCAGGGATAATGGTCCCGTCAAAGTATTTCTTAAGGGTTGCTACCCCAGAGTTGATCCACAAAAGTGTTGGGTCATTTACAGGAACCAAACTCACTGATGGTTCTACAGAGTGACCTTTGGTCGCCCAGAAATCAAGCCACATTTGGCGTACTTGTGCACTAGATAGTTGTTTCATATTGTCTCCTTATTTACTTGTTTAATGTGATTGGCTTTCCAGCATTTCCACATAGTCAATCGCGACACAGAGGGAAATGACTAGGTCTGCATAAGCGTCCTCAAGAACCGTTACGGTATAGGTAGATGTCAAATGGAAGAGTTCCTTCTTAATTTCTGCAATCAGCTGATCACGATCATCCAGCAATTTGAAATTCAAATCCCAGATATTGCCCTCGATACGAAGCCCTAGATTATCAAACTCATACTTATCTCGCCAGAAGGTCAACTTCTTGCGAATGACAAAACTCGAGCCATCCCGAAGCTGAATCTCAAAACGAGGAAGCAAGGTCAAGATTTCTTTACTAATCTGACTGACCTGTTCTCCATTAGCGTCATAAATAGTAAAAGTTTTAGGAATCTTAAAAAATGATCCCTCCACCTGATAGGCGATTTCTCCCCTGTCATCCTTGATAGCGAAGCGTTCGCCTCCAAGACGAAATTTTTGTTTGACAAGAAATGTTTTCATCAACACCTCCAAAAATCAAAAGACAAGCTCATATCACGAAGGGCGAAAAACCGCGGTACCACCTTCATTCAATGAACTTGTCATTCTCTTGTTCTTATGCAATTGTTAAATTGAGTAGCATGACTTCCTAGCTTAGATGGCTCGCAGCACCGCCATTTCTCTGGACTAAGACAACTGAAAATCAATTCTCAACTTTCTTATTATAACGTTTTTTTAAGCTTGCGTCAACTGGAAATCATCTCCGTTGAATCAGACCAATTTCCTGTATCTTTGATTACTCTTTCAGGAGAACAAAATTAGCCAATATAATTGTTGATATTAAACAAATCCAAAATAACATATCACTCTCTCGCTTTAATATTATCTAGACTGTCAATTGCATATCTACATTCTTTAAGATAAAGCAAACTAATAACAAAATCTAAATTTAAAATCATTCATTAATCAATTCCTCAATTTCCTTTATCCCTTCAAATTCTCCAACACTTTCGAAAAGTTCTATAGCTCGTTTGAAATGTGTGTTGGATAATTCCGTATCTTCCAAGGCTAAATAGATTTCACCTAACCCTCTATAGCTACAAGCTTGAGAAATTACATCATCAGTCTCTAAAGATTGTTCCAATGACAGATTCATGAATGTAAGAGCCTCATCAAGATTGTTTAATTTAAATCTCACATAGCCCTGTTCGTAATTATTCACAGCTTTCTTTAGATTATCATTTGGAAAATGCTCTTCAACTATCTTCTCTTCATCTTCAATAAGTTTAAAGCCTTATGAAAATCCCCCTGATCTCTGTAGATCATAGCTAATTGATGTAAGCCAATGTGTTCATTTTCTTTATCTTCATTTTGTTGAGCCAATAAAATGTATTTCTCAAAGATATGGGTACATGAAGCATAGTCTTTTTCTGCCAATAATAAATACCCCATCAGATTTAATAGGCTAAAATCTGTACAGGTATCAATGGAAAAATCTTGTTCAACCAACTTTTTAGCTTCTGATGTTTTTCCCTCCAGAAACAAGTCCCAAGCTGTATCAATTTTAGAGTCCATCTATTTCCCCCTTCAACTACAAACAACCTTCATAAAATAGAATCACTCAACAAGAATATACTATTCTCTATCTATTGAGGCTTAATCTTATAAACCATTAATCTGCATTAAAATAATCATAAACCTCTTTAAAGAGTGTCGGCAATATTCCTTGCTCTTCTTTGTCTAAATTATATTCAGAAACTAGCTCATACATATAGTTAAATACAGTGAAATGTTTTTTTATTCCATTCATAACAAGCACAAATTTCAAATCATTAAGTTCAGTTTTATTAAACTCTTTTAACTTCTTCATATCAATTCTAGTGATTGGATGAGAAATACCATCTAGAGTACTATAAATCGTTTTTCCTAGTAAATAATCTGTCGTGGTATCAAATAATTTTGCTAATTTGACAACGGCGTCTAAATTAGGCTCTAAAGTTCCATTCTCCCAACGAAAATAAGTACCTTATTATACACCAATCATCTCAGAAATTTGTATCTGAGTCAACTTCTTGACTTTTCTCAGTTCCTTAAGACGATCTTCAAAAGAATCATTATTAAACATTGTATCCTCTTAAATATTCTAAACGGTATAAAACGGAATTATTCCATAAGGAATATTTATTTGAAGATTAAAGATTCTATTGAGAATATTATAGCATAAAAAGGAAAAAAAGCGTATGTAGCTAGTAGTCAATTTTAAAAATTTTAATGAAGCAATTTTAATGAAGGAGATAGAATTCAACAAATAAAAAAAATCTTGAAATAAATGCGCCGTTATTTCACTTATCACTATTTTTTTATCCTCAATTTTCATATTACTAAACACAGCAACTATCATAGAAAAACATACAGTTACAAAAATTGCCTTCTATTAAGAAAACGAACCAGCTTGACTGATTCGTTTCGTGACTGCTAACTCCTACTTCCGATACATTTTAAACTGTAGGAAGAGGTCGCTATATTTTCCTGTCCATTTATGGTCAAATTTCTCATAAACTTCTAGGTGTTCCATGGTTTCAGCATCTGGATAGAAGGCCTTGTCTTCTTTTTTCTCCTCTGGGAGCAATTCCTTAGCTGGTAGGTTTGGTGTTGAATAGCCGACATACTCTGCATTTTTGAGGGCATTTTCGGGTTTCAACATAAAGTTGATAAAGGCATAGGCTGCATCTTGGTTTTTGACTGTTTTTGGTATGACCATATTGTCAAACCAAAGGTTGCTGGCCTCAGTCGGTACCACATAGCGTAGATTTTCATTTTTTTCTAGCATTTGGCTAGCTTCACCAGAGAAGGTCACGCCGATAGCAGCATTATTCTGAATCATGTAGCCCTTCATCTCGTCCGCCACAATAGCCTTGATATTTGGAGTCAGTTTATAGAGCTTATCCACTGTCTCTTCCAACTGCTGGGGATCCTTGGAGTTGAGGCTGTAGCCGAGGGAATTGAGTCCGAGTCCCAGCACCTCACGCGCTCCATCAAAGAGCATGATAGAGTTCTTATACTCTGGTTTCCAGAGGTCATCCCAATGTTCAGGCGCTTCCTCTACCATGGTTTCATTGTAGACAATTCCCAAGGTTCCCCAGAAGTAAGGGATGGAGAATTTATTTCCTTTGTCAAAAGACTGGTTGAGGAACTCTGGTCCGATATTTCAAGACCTTCAAGTTTTGAATAGTCAAGCGGTACCAAGAGGTCTTCGTCCTTCATCTTGTTAATCATGTATTCACTAGGAATGGCAATATCGTAGGTCGTTCCACCCTGCTTGATCTTGGTATACATGGCTTCGTTGGAGTCAAAAGTCTCGTACTGGACTTGGATTCCTGTTTCTTCTGTGAATTGCTCCAAGAGTTCGGGATCGATATAGTCCCCCCAGTTGTAAATGACCAGTTTTTGACTATCTCGGCTATTGATTTTACTATCTAGATGCGTCGCAATTCCCCATAAGACCAGGATAATTGCTACAATTCCTGCTAAAAATGAATAGAGTTTTTTCATGCTTGCTCCTCCTTCTCGCGTGAGATAAAGTAATATCCAACCACTAGGATAATACTAAAGAGAAAGACAAGGGCAGACAGGGCATTGATTTCAAGCGAAATCCCCTTACGAGCACGAGAGTAAATCTCGACTGACAGCGTTGAAAAGCCATTTCCCGTTACAAAGAAGGTCACAGCAAAGTCATCTAGCGAATAGGTGAAGGCCATGAAATAACCGGCAATGATAGACGGAGTCAGGTAAGGAAGCATGATTTCCTTGAACATCTGAAATTGACTGGCTCCCAAGTCATAGGCCGCATGAATCATGTCACCGTTCATTTCCTTAAGACGAGGCAAGACCATCAAGACCACGATAGGAATCGAGAAGGCCACGTGACTAGAGAGAACAGTCAAATCCAAGTGAAAACCTGAGTTGGGTAAAGAGAATCAAGAAGCTGGCACCAATCATAACATCAGGCGCAACCATGAGGATATTATTGAGTGATAGAAAGGCTTCTTGATATTTCTTACGAGACTGGTAGATGTAAATAGCTCCAAAAGTTCCGATAATGGTCGCTATCAAGGCTGACAGAAAGGCCAAGAAAAAGGTCTGAGTCACAATTAACATAAGGCGACCATCACCAAACATGGTTTTAAAATGGCTCAAGCTAAAGCCTGTAAAGCTATTCATGTCGTTTCCTGCATTAAAGGCGTAGCCAATCAAGTAAAAAATCGGCAGATAGAGGACAAGAAAGACCAGTCCCAGATAAAGATTGGCAAATTTTTTCATCGTTCTCTCCTTTCCTTGGTCACCCACATGGTGATGAACATGGTCAGGATGAGAATCACACCGATTGTTGAACCCATACCGTAGTTGTCATTTGTTAGGAAATTCTGTTCAATAGCCGTTCCCAGCGTGATAACGCGGTTCCCACCAATCAAACGGGTCAGCATGAAGAGACTCAAGCTTGGAATAAAGACCGACTGAACTCCACTTCTTACCCCGTTCATAGAAAGAGGGAAGATGACATGACGGAAGGTCTCCCACTTGGTAGCACCGAGGTCATAACTGGCATTGATAAGATTGTTATCCATATCGTCCAATACATTGAAAATGGGCAAAATCATAAAAGGAAGCTCAATATAGCTTGCGACAAAGATAAAGGAGAAATCGGTAAAGAGCAACTGTTGTGAACCAATTCCGATAAATTCCAAGAATTGGTTAATAGAGCCATTCTGACCAAAAATTCCGATAAAGGCATAAGCCTTGAGGAGCAAATTGATCCAAGTTGGCAGGATAATCAGCATGAGCCAGAGTTGACGGTGCTTGAGACGGGTCAAAAAGAGGGCTGTTGGATAGCTGATAAGCAGGGTCACAAAGGTCACAATTCCTGCATAGAGTACAGAGTTGAAACTCATTTTGAGGTAGGTCAAATTTTGTGACGCAAAGTAAGATTTATAGTTTTCTAAACTGAATTGTCCTTCAATATTGAAAAAGGATTGACCGAAAATCAAGACCAAGGGTGCCAACACAAAGAGGGCAATCCAGAGCATGTAGGGCACTACAAAGAGTTTAGAGCTTGTTTTCTTCATCTCTTTCCTCCTCGATTGCATTGATCAGACCTGCTTCTTGCTCTTCAATTTCCACGTATTCTTCGATACGAGCATCGAACTCTTCCTCGGTTTCGTTGAGACGCATGATATGGATGTCTTCTGGTTCAAAGTCCAGACCGATTTCCTCACCCACGATGGCCTTACGGGTTGAGTGGATCATCCATTCGTTTCCAAGTTCGTCATATGCGATAATTTCATAGTGAACCCCACGGAAAAGCTGGGTATCGACCTTAACTTGGAGCTTGCCTTCTTCAGGAAGAGTAATGCGCAAGTCCTCTGGACGAATCACGACCTCAACAGGTTCATTCGGCTTCATCCCCCCATCGACCGCTTCGAAGCGTTTGCCGTTAAACTCAACCAAGTAGTCCTCAATCATGGTTCCTGGCAAGATATTTGACTCACCGATAAAGGTGGCAACAAAGTGGTTGATTGGCTCATCGTAGATGTCCACAGGAGTTCCAGACTGGACAATCTCACCATCATTCATAACGAAAATCCAATCACTCATGGCCAGGGCTTCTTCCTGATCGTGAGTGACAAAGACAAAGGTAATGCCCAATCGTTGTTGCAGTTCACGCAGTTCATACTGCATGTCTGTTCTTAATTTCAAGTCCAGCGCTGATAAAGGTTCGTCCAACAAAACCACACGGGGTTGGTTAATGATGGCACGGGCAATAGCCACACGCTGACGTTGTCCTCCAGAAAGTTTACGAATGGAACGTTTTTCGTAACCTTCCAACTGAACCATCTTGAGAACTTCCGCTACGCGTTTCTCGATTTCTTTCTTGTCAATCTTGCGCAAGCGGAGCGGAAAGGCAACATTTTCAAACACATTCATATGTGGAAACAAGGCATAGGATTGGAAGACCGTATGGACGTCTCGCTTGTTGGTTGGGATGTCATTGATGCGGACACCGTCCAGTAAAATATCTCCTGTCGTCGCATCCAGTAAACCTGCAATGATGTTTAGGATGGTTGATTTCCCTGAACCAGACGCGCCTAGAAGGGTGTAGAATTTCCCTTCTTCCAACTCAAAGTTGATATCTTTGAGAACCTTGGTGTTGCTGTCTTCAAAAACTTTTGAGACGTTTTTGAATTCAATAATTGGTTTTTTCAATTGTCATTTATTCCTTCTTTTTCATAGATTAACAGATCAGGGCTCTGTCAGGCCACTACTACCTCGTGTAGGAGATTGAACTGCCTACATTCTTCTGCACTAACGATAGGCTTTCACCCCCTTTCCATGACATAGCAGCAGCTTTTCAAATACAGCTTCTTACTTGCTTTCACCTAAAATACGGACTTCTCTCTCAAGAGTAACGCCAGAGTGTTCCTTGACTTTTTCGATAACAGATTCAATCAAGTCTTCGTAGTCTTTGGCCGTTCCATCTGCGACATTGATCATAAATCCTGCATGCTTTTCTGACACTTCTACGCCACCGATACGATAGCCTTTCAAGCCAGCTTCTGAAATTAATTGACCTGCAAAATGACCAACTGGACGCTTAAAGACCGAACCACAAGATGGATATTCTAAAGGTTGCTTGAGTTCACGTAGATGCGTCAAGCGGTCCATTTCCTGCTTGATAACCTGATGGGTTCCTGGGGCTAGGGCAAATTTAGCTGATAAGACAACTGCACCAGACTCCTGAATGTCTGAGTGGCGGTAACCAAAAGCCAAATCTTTTGCAGACAGGGTCTCGATTTCTCCGTCCTTAGTCAAGACCTTACAAGACTGTAAGATATGGGAAATCTCGCCACCATAGGCACCCGCATTCATAAAGACAGCACCACCGACACTTCCAGGAATACCACAAGCAAACTCAAAGCCAGTCAAACTATGACGAAGGGCAATGCGAGTTGTTTCAATCAAGTTAGCACCAGCTTCTGCTTCAATAGTATAGCCATCAACAGAAACATTATTGAGCTTGTCACACAAGATGACAAATCCACGAATCCCACCGTCACGAACAATGATGTTACTAGCATTTCCAAGAACCATCCAAGGAATATTTTCTTGGTTGGCAAATTTAACAACGCGCGCCAACTCAAAACGATTTCGTGGAAAGACCAAATAATCGGCCTCTCCACCTACTTTTGTATAACTATAGCTATGCAAGGGTTCTTTAAAACGGATATCAATTCCTTCTAAGATTTCAAGCATTTTTTCTCTTACAGACATGTCACTCTTCCTTTTACAAAATTCATTCCATTATACCATTTTTAAGACCATTTGACGACCCTAAAAAAATCTTGGGCTTATTTTAAACAAAAAAGAGGTTCCCCCCTTTTTCTTATGATTTTTTACAAAAGATTGCCTTGGTTCCATAGGCAACCAGAACGAGTTCAAGTGCTAGGACAACTTCAACCAAGACTGGATTGGTCAACCAGCCAACTTGGACAAGAGATGGTGCCAGGTCAAAGAAGGCATGTAGTCCATAGGCCGCTAGGAGATAAATCCATTTCTTCTGGTGAACAGCTTGGTAAACCCAAACAGTCAAGAGTAATTGGAAACCTAGGGCCAAGATTCTCTCAAAACCAAGCAAATAAATCTGCCAGACTGATAGCGACTGGATAGTTTTCAACATATTTTCAGACAGTAATTGCATGACCTGTGGATCCTGCGTTTGAACTGCTGAGAGAACGAAGTAGAGATTAAGCAAACTAGTAAGACCTAGGAAAATCAACTCCAAGCCACCATGACCTAACCCATAAGCCAAGGCATCTGCCTTGTCCAAACTTCTCTTTTTCTCCAACCATTTGAAGAAAACAAGACGAGCTGTTTCCTCAAAAAATGCTGCCATGGCTAGGCCATAGATGATATAGACAAGCGGATGATCTTGCAAGAGGGCAATACTACCGTCTTTTTGAGGATGCAAAACCAAGATATGCACCAATTTTTCCAAAATCTGTGAAGAGACAAAGAATGCTACAGCCCCCAAGCCCAAGACAGCTAGATTAATCTGGTATTTCTTTTTGGCATACAAAACGCTCCCTATCAAGAAAGCCAGCAACAGCACCATGGTAATGATAATATGAATGGTCATTTTCTTCTCCTATTCTGCCTTTTCAATATCTTTTTTCATCTCGTCAACATTGAACTTAGCAAACAAGTATTGACGGTCTTGGACTGGGAAACGTTGATCCAATTGGTCAACAGCTCCCACCTCAATAATGCCTTCCTTGATAACAAAGTCCATGACATGTCCACCGAAGGTCAAGTCATCTGAAATGAAGTGTAGATGATAGCCTGCCACACTAACCCCATGGAAAATCTCTGGCGTCCAGAAACCAACGATGGTCCCCGCCACATTGTCACGACTATATTCCGGTTGATGGGTCGCAACATCAGCAAACTTTGTATCTGGTGTCGACTTAGGAATCATGCGCACATGCATATGCGAAAATTCCCCACGAATCTTGATAGAGCGGAAAAGATTTTCCCCGTCATAATAAGACTCGATTCGCTCTTCCAATTCCTTGTCTGTCATCTCAAACCGCTGGCGGAAAATGACCTCTGCCTGATGCGGTACCACTGCAGCGTAAGGAATAAGGGCATCTGGTGACACTTCTACAATTTCCGGTTGCTCTCCTGAGCCTTTGGCTTGATAAGCCTTGCCATCCAAGACAATCAATTCTCCATCAATGGAATCCAAAGTTCCCAAACCAAGGTCACCATGCTCTAGCAATTCTCCTACTGTCATGGTGCCACCATAAAGGCCTGCCATCAAGGCTCCAAGGGTATTGTATTGAAATAATTTTACTGGTTCTTGCACTTTTTATCTTTTCTCTTTCTTGGATTTTAATATGTAAATCATACTTCCTAAGTATACCACATTTGCCCCTAGATGTGAACGAGAGAAACACTCTAGACATTGCCAAGAAGGAAAAAAAAAGGTACAATGTAACAAAATCAAGGGAGGTCTGGAATGAAGAAACAAAGCAAGTACCAAGAGGTCGTTTCCTATCTGAAAAATGGTATCGAATCTGGACGCTTTCCGACGGGTAGTCGCCTGCCTTCTATCCGTCAACTGAGCCTTGACTTCCACTGTAGCAAGGACACCATTCAGCGAGCCCTGCTAGAATTGCGACACGAACAATACCTCTACGCCAAGCCCCAGAGTGGCTACTATGTCTTAGAACAAGGGCAACACCAAGACCTAGAAATCGAGGTTACAGACGAACATGCCAGCGCCTATGACGATTTCCGACTCTGTGTCAATGAAACCTTGGTTGGCCGGGAAAACTACCTCTTCAACTACTATGACAACCAAGAAGGATTAGAAGACCTAAGACAGTCCATTCATAAACTCCTCTTTGACCAAGCCCTCTACTGCAAGGCTGACCAACTGGTACTGACTTCTGGAACCCAACAAGCCCTTTTTATCCTTTCTCAAATATCCTTTCCTAGCCAAGCCAAGGAAATCTTGGTGGAACAGCCGACCTACCATCGGATGAATCGCCTCTTGATTGCTCAGGGTCTGGACTATCAAACGATTGAACGAGGCATTGATGGAATTGACTTGGAGGAACTGGAGCGCCATTTCAAAACAGGAAATTAAGTTTTTCTATACCATTCCTCGATTTCACTATCCTCTAGGCCATTCCTATTCTGAGCAGGACAAACGAGCTATTCTTGACTTAGCTACCAAGTACGGTGTCTATATCGTAGAGGACGATTATCTAGGTGATTTGGACTCCAAAAAGGGCCAGACCTTCCACTATCTGGATACAGAAGAGCGCGTCATTTATATCAAGTCCTTCTCAACCAGCCTCTTTCCAGCCCTGCGGATTACGGCACTCATTCTGCCAAATGCTATCAAAGAAGCCTTTGTGGCCTACAAAAATATCCTAGACTACGACAGCAACCTCATCATGCAAAAGGCCCTGTCACTCTATATTGACAGTCAATTATTTGAGAAAAATCGGCTAGCTCGCTTATCCAATCAGGAAGACTACCAAAAACAACTCGAGAAAAGTTTAACCAAAATACCTTGTCCCCTTCCTCATTTTCCCCTACACGATGGCTTATTGCTCGATCTCAGACAGTATCCTAAAATCGCCAGTCTCAAACACAGTCAACTAGGCTTAGACTTCTTTGAAGAAGCTTACTTGGGTGCCTGCCCTTATCAATTTGCCAAGGTTTCCTTAGAAAATCTGGAAAATGTTTTAAACTATTTAAAAGCAGAATTGGATTGACTTCCAACTCTGCTTTTTTCTTATACTCTTCGAAAATCTCTTCAAACCACGTCAGCGTCGCCTTACCGTAGATATATGTAACTGACTTCGTCAGTCTTATCTACAACCTCAAAGCAGTGCTTTGAGCAACCTGCGGCTAGCTTCCTAGTTTGCTCTTTGATTTTCATTGAGTATTATTCTTCAACTTCTGTTAAGGTTGCCGCCTTTTCAAGATAGCTTTGGTAAGTACCGTCATCCTTGAGTTTTTGGATGACCTTGTCCACCACTTCTTTCAAATCAGCACTATTTTTTCTAAGGGCAACGGCATTAGCTTCACCGTCCTTCATCTTCAAGCTGACAGTTGCAACAGCTAGGTCCGCATTTTTAGCAGCATAGCTAAGCGCAACAGGCTCATCCATGTGAACAGCATCTACTTTTCCAGCCTGCAATTCATTAACTGCTTCACCCATATTGGTTAGAGATGTCAATTGAGCTTTTGGTAATTGTTCCTTGACCATTGATTCTGGAACAGTCCCTTTTTGGGCTGCAATATTAGCACTTTCAAGGCTAGTTAAATCCTTGTATTTTTCTACATCGGACTTACGAACCAAGAAACTAATCTTGTTTTCATAGTAAGGGATTGAAAAATCAAAGACTTCTTTTCTTTCGTCAGTAGCGCTAATTCCCGCAACCGCTAGATCAGCCTTACCTGTTTGAAGACTGGTCAAGACATTGTCAAAACTCATGCTTGAAATTTCCAACTTCACCCCAAGTTCATCAGCAATAGCCTGGGCCATATCAATATCCGCACCGACTACCTGGTTTTTTCCGTCAACCAAGGATTGGAATTCAAAAGGTGCATAATCAGGACTAGTCGCAACAACTAATTTCCCCTTTTGCTTAATGGCCTCAACAGCTGACTGAGACTCATTAGAGCCCGACTGGCAAGCCACTAAGAAGAAGCTTGCAAGAAACTACATAAAACAAATATCCATTTTTTTGATTTCATAAATAAACAACCTCTCTGTTAATTTTGTATAATTATAACGCTATTCAAGATGCTTGTCAAGTGTTTTTTGAATTTTTATCTTAAAAATATTTTTTTCATTCAAGAAAAGGAGCTGTCAGTTGATTTCAAGCTCCTTTTTATGCAGAATGAATCTATTTTAGAGTTCGACAATCTTACCTGTTTCAAAGTAAACAACCCATTCACAGATATTCTTGGCATAGTCTCCAATGCGTTCCAAGAAGGCAATCACTTGGAAGTAATCACGACCCGTAACGATAGCATCTGGATTTTTCTTGATTTCTTCCGTAGCCAAGTCACGAATGCTATCAAAGTAATGGTTGATTTTTTCATCCATTGCTGCTACTTCATAGGCCTGGTCTACTGAACCATTCAGATAGAGTTCAAGGGCTGCTTCGACGAAATTCTTGACATCGCGCCCCATCCTCTTGATTTCTTCTTCAACAGCTGGGATACGTTGTTCTCCCTTCATACGAATGGCTGCTTTTGCAATGGAAACAGCATGGTCACCCATACGTTCCAAGTCAGATACGGCTTTTAAGACTGTTAAAACGGTACGCAAGTCTTGAGAAACTGGTTGTTGAAGGGCAATCATTTCAAATGATTTCTTCTCCAATTTCACTTCGTATTCGTTTACTTCTGCATCGTCTTCGATGACTTCTTTGGCCAAATCACGGTCATGCGTAACAAAGGCACGCACTGTACGATTGATTTGGGATAGCACTTCCTGTCCCATGGCATAGAACTGGTTGTGCAATTTCTCTAAATCTTCTTCAAATTGAGAACGTAACATCATTTATCTCCTTATCCAAATTTTCCTGAAATATAGTCTTCTGTTTCCTTGTGTTGTGGGTTGAGGAACATCTTCTTGGTATCGTTAAACTCAATCAAATCTCCATCTAGGAAAAATCCTGTCTTGTCAGAAATACGAGAGGCTTGTTGCATAGAACGCGTAACCAAGAGCATGGTATATTTATCTTTTAGACCATACAAGGTTTCCTCAATCTTCCCAGCAGAGATAGGGTCCAAGGCTGAAGTCGGTTCATCCAAGAGAATGATTTTAGGACTAGTTGCCAAAACACGGGCAACGCAAACACGTTGCTGTTGTCCACCTGAAAGTCCGATAGCTGAATCATGCAGGCGATCCTTGACCTCATCCCAGATAGAAGCCCGTTGCAAGGCTTTTTCTACCGCCTCGTCCAGAACCTGCTTGTCCTTAACTCCATTGATACGAAGCCCGTAAACAACATTTTCGTAGATAGACATAGGGAAGGGGTTGGGCTGTTGGAAAACCATACCGATTTCCTTGCGTAATTCAACTGTATCTGTACGTGGACTGTAGATGTTGTGGCCATTATAAACCACTGAACCAGTTGTAGTCACCTCTGGATTGAGATCTCCCATGCGGTTGATAGCCTTGAGAAGGGTCGACTTCCCTGATCCAGATGGACCGATTAAGGCTGTAATTTCCTTAGGTTGGAAAGATAGGGAAACACTATTCAAGGCCTTTTTTTGATTGTAGTAAACGGACAGGTCTGAAACCTGTAAAATCGCTTCTGTCATACTGTTTCCTTTCTATCCAAAGTGTCCTGTTACGTAGTCATTGGTTGACTGTAGTTTTGCATTTTGGAAAATATTAGAGGTCTTATCGTACTCGATCAAGTCACCCAAGTAGAAAAATCCTGTGTAGTCACTAGCACGCGCAGCCTGCTGCATGCTGTGGGTCACGATGATGATGGTAAAGTCCTTCTTCAATTCCAACATAGTTTCTTCCAGCTGGGCTGTCGCAATTGGATCCAAGGCTGACGCCGGCTCATCCATCAAGAGAATATCTGGTTTAACAGAGATTGCACGAGCGATACAGAGACGTTGCTGCTGACCACCTGATAGGGTCAAGGCTGACTTGTGCAAATCGTCCTTGACCTGGTCCCAAAGGGCAGCTTGACGGAGAGAAGTTTCCACAATTTCATCCAAGACTTGCTTGTCCTTAACTCCTGCACGTTCATGGGCAAAAGTGATATTGCGATAGATAGACTTGGCAAAGGGATTTGGGCGTTGGAAGACCATTCCGATGTGCTTGCGCATCTCATAGACGTTGATTTCTGGACGGTTGACATCAATCCCTTGATAGAGAATTTGACCTGTTACCTTGGCAATATCAATAGTATCATTCATGCGATTGAGACTGCGGAGGTAGGTTGATTTCCCTGAACCAGAAGGGCCAATTAAGGCCGTAATTTTATTCTTTTCAAATTGCATATCGATGCCCTTGATGGATTCTTTTTTACCGTAGTAAACATGTAAATCCTTAGTAGAGAGGGCCACTTTCTCTTCAGGAAAGGTGATGATATGCTTTTCATCCCAATTATATTTTGACATGGCTTCTCCTTTAGGCAGCGGTTAATTTCTTGTGTAAGTAGCTTCCGAGTTTACGTGCTCCAAAGTTAAAGATGAGGATAAAGATGAGGAGCACGGCCGCAGAACCTGCTGATACGATGGTTCCATCAGGAATAGTACCTTCACTATTGACTTTCCAAATGTGGACAGCCAAGGTTTCTGCTTGACGGAAGATAGAGATTGGGCTAGTAACACTGAGAATATTCCAGTTAGACCAGTCAAGGGCTGGAGCGGATTGTCCTGCTGTATAGATCAAAGCAGCCGCCTCACCAAAGATTCGACCAGAGGCCAAGACAACCCCCGTTACAATCCCTGGAAGGGCTTCTGGAATGACCACATGGACTACAGTCTCCCAACGAGAAATCCCAAGAGCTAGGCCAGCTTCACGTTGCGTGTGGTGAACGTGTTTCAAACTGTCTTCAACATTACGAGTCATCTGAGGCAGGTTAAAGACTGTCAAGGCCAAGGCACCTGAAATGATTGAAAATCCATACTCAAACTGAACTACAAAGATCAAGTAACCAAAGAGACCTACAACCACTGATGGTAGAGAAGACAAGATTTCAATACAGGTTCTGACAAAATTGGTCACAGGACCTTTTTTTGCATATTCAGCCAGGAAATCCCAGCCCCCATAGATAAAGGCACAGAGATAATCAAAGTAATGACCAAGAGGAAGAATGAATTATAGAGCTGAATTCCAATCCCTCCGCCTGCTTGGTAGGAAGATGATTTGCCGGTCAAGAAAGACCAAGAGATGTGGGGCAAACCACGAACCAAGATATAAAGAATCAAGGATGCCAAGATGGCAACAATAATTCCTGCAATCGAGTAGAGGACAGCTGTTGCAATTTTATCTAATTTCTTAGCGTGCATAGTTTTTCTTTCCTCTTTCTTTCGTAATCAATTTAATCACACTGTTGAAGGCTAAACTCATCAAGAGCAAGACTAAGGCCAATGACCAAAGAACGTTATTATCAACGGTTCCCATAACAGTATTTCCAATACCCATGGTCAAAACAGAGGTCAAGGTCGCAGCAGGTGTTGTTAGTGAATTTGGAACAACGGCTGAGTTTCCGACCACCATCTGAATGGCCAAGGCTTCACCAAAGGCACGCGCCATCCCAAAGACCACTGCTGTGAAAATCCCTGAACGCGCCGCCTTCAAGGTCACGCGCCAGATGGTTTGCCAACGAGTGGCCCCCATAGCCAAACTAGCTTCGCGGTAGTGACGAGGCACCGCACGCAAGCTATCCGTTGTCATAAAGGTTACCGTTGGTAAAATCATGACAAAGAGAACGAAAATCCCTGACAAAATCCCAAAACCAGTTCCACCAAAGACACTACGGACAAAAGGAACTACGACCTGTAAACCGATAAATCCATACACGACTGAAGGAATCCCAACTAGCAATTCAATGGCTGGTTGCAAGATTCTAGCACCTTTTGGTGAGACTTCAGTCATAAAGACTGCCGCACCAATGGCAAAGGAGTTGCGATAAGGGCTGATAGGATTGTAACAATAAAGGAACCCAAAATCATAGGAAGGGCACCAAATTGTTTACCTGAAGGATTCCAAGTTTGTCCAAAGAGAAAATCAAAGATATTGACCCCATTGACAAAGAAGGTCGACAAACCTTTCTGGGCTACGAAAATCAAAATCATGGCCACAATGATGACGATCAAAGACAGGCAGGCAAAGGTCAAACCCTTTCCTAATTTCTCTAGACGAGAGTTCTTTGAGGGAGAAAGCAATTTTTTAGCTAATTCTTCTTGATTCATTATTGACTCCCTTCTAGTGCTGTCACCGTTCCTACAGCATCTTTTTCAACCTTCATTTCCTTGACAGAAATATAGCCCATTCCCTTAACGATTCCACTTTGCGCTTCATCTGAGAGGACAAAGTTGAGAAATTCTGCCACCAATTCATTTGGTTGACCTAGAGTATACATGTGTTCATAAGACCACAAAGGCCAGTTATTGCTTGTAACATTTTCTGCAATCGGCTCATAGCCGTTCAACTTCATGCGTTTCACCGAGTCATCCACATAAGCAAATGCTAGGTAAGAAATGGCTCCTGGTGTCTGGGAAACAATATTTTTGACCATCCCATTTGAATCCTGTTCTTGACTCTGCACGGCAGATTGACCATCCATGACAACACTATCAAAGGTTGCACGTGAACCAGAACTTGCCGCACGGTTGATAATAGAAATGGCTAGGTCTTTCCCACCAAATTCTTTCCAGTTGGTCACTTGACCTGTGAAGATGCTACGGAGTTGTTCAGTTGTCAGATTTTCAACATCAACTTCCTTATTTACAATCACTGCCAAGCCCGCTACGGCTACCTTATGGTCCACTAGAGCAGATGCGTTGATACCGTCTTTTTCCTCGGCAAATACGTCTGAATTTCCTACATCAACGGCTCCAGATTGAACCTGAGACAGACCTGTACCAGATCCTCCACCTTGGACGTTGACTGTTTTTCCAACGTGCATAGAGCCAAATTCATCTGCTGCTGCTTCGACTAAGGGTTGAAGAGACGTTGAGCCAACAGCTGTCATGGATTCTCCACGATCAATCCAGCTAGCACATCCCGCCAAAGAACCTGCCAGCAAGAGAGCTGCAAGGGATAGAGCGAGTTTTTTCCTTTTTTTCACTGTTTTTCTCCTTGAAAATAATGGTGAATGCTGTGAATTTTTTCAACTATTTAGTTATGTTTTTCTTTTTTAAAATTGGGAGCCAACTGAAGTTACTAGCTTAATTTTACTAGAAATTTGCTCAGTTACCTTCTCAACAAATTTTGACTTAAAATAAAAGACAATTTGAAAAAATCCATACTTCCACTATAACATAGACAAGCTACTTTGACTAGCATTTTCACTTGAATCTGAGGCCTTTTGGAAAATAATTTTTCAAAACATTTCCAGTCACCTTAGCAAAGCCCAAACCATTGCCTTGAACCAAAACTTGGTACCAACCATTTGGCAGACTTTCCGCCAACTGAACGGTTTCTCCAGCCGCATACTTGACAAACTCTTCTTGGTCAATTTCAACCGACTGTTTGACCTGACTTGGTTTCAAGGCTAGACCAAGAGCAAAACTAGGCTCAAAGCGTTTCTTCTTGAAGGTTCCCAGATGCAGTCCATTGCGAGCAATCTTGAGTTTCCCTAAATCTGGCAAGAGTTCTGGCAAGAGATAGAGTTGATCCCCAAAAGTCTGCAAGATCCCTCTTAGATTGACCTTCAAGTGTTTTTTGGCAAATTCCTGCCATAAGGCAACTTGTTCTCGGCTGAGATTACTCTTACTTGCCTTATATTTCGGTGCTGGATTTTCACCCTTAAACTGTAGATGAGCTACAAACTGACCCTCTCCCTTAAAATGATGAGGGTACATCCGAGCTGTTTCTGGCAAGTCAATACCAGCTACCATTCCATTGATATGCTCTACTGGCAGCAAATCAAAATCATACTCTTCCAGCAACCAATTGACGATCTCTTCATTTTCTTCAGGTGCCCAGGTACAGGTTGAATAAACTAAACGACCACCTTCTGCTAGCATGGTCACTGCATCTTCCAGAATTTCTCTTTGAAGACTGGCGCATTGACTTGGATAATCTAAGCTCCAATAGTCCATAGCATCTGGTTGCTTACGAAACATTCCTTCCCCAGAGCAAGGGGCATCAAGGACAATCAGGTCAAAATAGCCTTTAAAAACCTTGGCCAAACGCTCAGCAGATTCATTGGTTACCACGACATTTGTCGCTCCAAAGCGCTCCATGTTTTCTACTAAAATCTTAGCCCGTTTACTTGAAATTTCGTTGGAAACAAGGAGACCCTGGTTAGCAAGATAAGCTGCTAGTTGAGTGGATTTCCACCCGGTGCAGCAGCCAGGTCCAAGACCTTCATACCAGGACTGGGCTGGGCTACCTGAGCCACCATCTGAGCAGCGGGTTCTTGCGAGTAAACCAAACCTGTAGCATGCTCAGGCGATTTCCCTGAAATCTTCCCATAGTGGCCCCAAGGGGTTTGAGGAATAGCATCAGGAAAGGAAACTAGCGCTTCTTTTAAAGGATTGACCCGAAAGGCCGAAACCGCTTCCTCCTCAAAAGAGGCAAGAAAATCTCTTGCCTCATCTCCTAGTATCTCTTCATATTTTTCAACAAATCCTTCTGGAAATTGCATTTAAGTTCTTTTCCTTTCGTAAATATAGGACTGAATTTCCTCCTGCATCTCAAGAGGTAGCATCATGACCGGCTGTCTGGTTTGAAAATCAAGCGCTTGGCCAGAAAGGGTCACAACCCGATAGCCTAGACTTTCCCCTAAAATACTAGCCGCAGCATAATCCCATGGTTGCAGATAGGTGACATAGGTCAACAAACGCCCTGACAAAATCTTGGCAAAACTAATGGCTGCACTCCCATAGACACGGACACCGAGGACCGCTCGACTCAAATCAGCCAGCCCCCATTCATTGGTCTCCAGCATACCACTATTCCCTGCAATGAGAAAATCTTCAAGAGGTTTTGCTTTAAAAGGAGCTAGGGGCTTATCATTTAGACAAACGGGAAAGGCTCCACCACCATGGTAACAATCCCCCTTGACCACATCATAAATCAGACCAAACTGACCTTGACCATTTCAAAATAAGCTACCATAACAGCAAAATCTTCCTGCTGGGCTACAAAGTTATTGGTACCATCAATCGGATCAATGACCCAAACCTTGCCCTCTTGAATCGAAGCTCTCAGACAACCTTCTTCAGCACAAATCTTATCCTCAGGATAACGGGATAGAATTTCACCAACCAAGAGTTCCTGAACTTCCTTGTCCAGTCTGGTCACCAAATCTGTTGGAGAGGTCTTAGTCTCAACACACAAGTCTTCCTGCATATGGTCAAGGATGTACTGGCCCGCCTTCTTGATAAGCTCTTTGGCAAATTCAAATTTACTTTCCAAGAGAAATCTTTCCTTCCCCTTTTTCCTTGGCAGCCTGAACCGCTCGGTAAAGCGAATAGCCACTAACTGTTTCAAATTCTCGTCCCAAACGTTTTTCTTCGCTCTTACTTGGCACGACCGCCTTGAATCCTTTATAGGAGTCCAGTAACTTTTTAGCCTCTACCTTGCCCTCATAGGCAGCTTCAACATCATTAAAAAAAGAAAGCACTGAAGCAAGTTCTTCAGTGCTCCACGACAAATCTAGTGGGTAACTATACTGTTTGTTCATTAACTAATACCAGCTCTCATTCTTGCTTCTTTTAGTTCTTGCTTACGATAACTACGAGGGAGAAAAGCACGAATCTCATCTTCATTAAAACCGATTTGCATACGTTTGGCATCAATAATAATGGGACGACGCAAAAGACTAGGATACTGCTCAATCAAATGAAGCAATTCTGATACCGAAATACTTTCTACATCAATATCTAATTTTTGAAAAATTTTTGAACGAGTTGAAATAATGTCATCAGTACCATTTTCGGTCAAGGAAAGGATGTGTTGCAATTCTTTTCTTGTTAAGGGACTGGTCATAATATTGTGTTCCTCAAAGGGCACCTTATGTTTTTCTAGCCAGGCCTTTGCCTTACGACATGAAGTACAGCTCGGTGATAGAAATAGTGTAATCATGCTTTTCTCTTCTTATCTATACTTTGCTACTTCCATTATACAAAAAAATAAAGCGCTTGACTAGCGATTTTTAGAAAAAAAGCCTATTTTTCAAGAAAAATAGACTGTTTGCGAACGATGGACGCAATTGTAATTTAGTTAATTCACTCTTATACTAAATTCAAACCGCGTCAACGTCTCCTTGCCGTACTCAAGTACAGCCTGCGGCTAGTTTCCTAGTTTGCTCTTTGATTTTCATTGAGTATTAACGATAGTTTCAAATCACATACCTAACTTATTTATTCAAAATAAGAACATCTTTCGTTTCACTTCCTACGACTTTTTAGATAAAGATAGCCAAAGAAGCTTTCATAGAGGGCAAAAAAGAGGAGGAAGGCATGAAGGAAGAAGGTCTCTGGCAAAATCAGTATAACAGGATCCTTGGCTGGGTCAAAAAGCCAGGTATCATCTCCCACAAAGAGAATTTGATGGAAAAGAGTAAAGAATTGGTCAAAACCAATCAACACTCCTCCAAGCCCAATCAGTAAAGGCAAAACCACTAGAGCCAAAAGCCCTTTACTAAATAGAGACAAGAAGCCCTTTCACAATCCCTTTGACAAAGAAATAGAAGCTTGGCAGGGTAACTAGGGCAACTAGCTGAACCAAATGAAAGAGATTCTTGACCACTGCGAAATGGTGCAGACCAGCTGCTGACGAACGAAAATCTGGCATCTCTAGGACCTGACTAAAAGGATTGGTCAGATAATTCATCAAGATATGAAAGTTGTATTGAATGGTTTCTGATTTTAAATAGACCCGATCCGTTAAACTTAACCACTGAATTTCCAGCGGATAAAAAATCCAAGCCAAATAAATGGTCAGAAGGATAGAAAGAGAGAGGAGAAAGAGCATAGAGCTCCAAAAGGTCAGTTTAGTTTTCATCAAAGTTCCACTCCGCAAGGCTAGAAACCACATGAGTCGGTGCGATTGGCAGGTCTGCCACTTCTTCTGCCTTGGTAAAACCTGTCGTCACCAAGAGCGTTGGAATGCCATTGTCAATCCCAGCCCGAATATCAGTCAGGTAGTTGTCCCCAACCATGATTAATTCTTCACGTTCCAAACCTAAGTGCCCAACCGCCTTATCCATAATGATGACATTTGGTTTCCCAATATAAACAGGCTTCACACGTGTTGCTACTTCAAGCAGTGTAATCAGTGAACCAGCACCTGGCAAAAGACCGCGTTCTGTCGGGATGTTGAGGTCAGGATTGGTTCCGATAAAATGAGCACCCTTTTGGATAGCCAGAGTTGCTGTCGCAAATTTTTCATAATCAACTTGCCAGTCCAGGCCTACTACCACATAGGCAGGATTTTCCTTGTCTTCGACATAACCAGCCGCCTTGATGGCTTCCTTAAGCCCTGCTTCTCCAATAACATATACCGTCTTTTCAAGCCCCAAGTCATTCATATAGTCGATAGTCGCCAAAGTCGCTGTGTAGACAGTCGATAGGGGCGTATCAATATTAAAATTCTGAGCCAACATTTCTTGAACACTCTCTGGAGTACGGGTTGTATTGTTGGTTACAAAGAGATAGGGAATGTCCCGCTTTTGCAATTCATGGACAAAAGCCTCCCCTGCTGGGATTCTGTCTTTACCCTTATAAATAGTTCCGTCTAAATCAATTAAATAGCCTTTATATTTCATACTTTTCCTCTAAACCTTTTTTATTTCTTGCCAAGTGATGATAGCTTGGGCATTGGTAGCACCGTCGCTTGTAATCTCATGCTTACTTTCCAATCCAGTCCGTTCAACAGCCGATGTAATCACCCCACCTGGTCGAACTTCCTTGACATACTTGAGATTGATTTTCTTGGGAATATATTGAATCAAAAAATCAGCTCCCATAACCTCAAAAATCCAGTCCAAGTATTTACTGTTATTGACATGACCATTCATATCCAAGTCGTAAAAACGGACATGGTAATCCTTGCTGATTGGCTCGTTCAAGGACTCATACTTTGGTCCGCGGATAAGCTTTTTATCAAAATCAGACTGGTAAGGAGCCACAATCTCAGGTTCAACAGCATGGACTTTTCGACTGTCTCGGTCCATAAGAACAAAAGTCGCCATCATGTGGATGAGTTCTTGACCTGCTTCATCATAGATAGTGAAACGACGGTAGCAAAAGAGTCGATTGTAGCTCAAAGCTTCCGTTTCGATGGTGATTTCTTCCGCAAAATGAGGCAAACGAACCACCTCAATATCGTATTCTGTGATGATCCAGACCAGATTATAGTCTTCCAAATAGCCTTATCACTAACTCCTAACTCAATCGACTGCATCCCTGAAACTTGTAGGGATAGCAATATCACATCTGGAATCTTGATATGACCGTTCATATCAGCCATATCAAAAGGAATTTTCATTTTCATTTGATAAGTTAAGCCCATCATCCTACTCCAAAATAAATCGTTCTGCTACAGTGTCTCCCAAAAAGAGACCTCTTTTTGTCATGCGAACTCGGTCACCCTCTATTTGCATGAGACCTTGTTGAACCAAGTCTCTGACGATTTCCCCATAAAGTCCATCGAAAGACCGTCCAAATTTTTCCTCAAATCGCGCCATAGAGACCCCTGATTTCTTGCGAAGGCCCAGGAACATCTCTTCTTCCATTTGCTCTTTTTGACTCAGGTGCTCTTCTGTGATGCGAGCATTGCCTTCCTCAACCGCACTTAGATAATGACGTATCGGACCATGATTTTTATAGCGGACGCCATTTACATAACCAGATGCCCCAGCACCGATGCCATAGTACTCAGCATTGTCCCAGTACATAAGATTGTGACGACTTTCAAAACCGGGTTTGGAAAAATTGGAAATCTCATAATGTTCAAAACCAGCTCGTTCCAGCTCTGCGATGATGTACTCAAACATCTCAGCTTCCAGTTCCTCCTTAGGCAGAGGCAATTTCCCTCGTCGCATACGGTTCATAAAGACCGTATGGTTTTCTAAAATCAAGCTATACAGACTCATATGGGGAATATCCAGCCCAATGGCCTTAGCCACATTTTCCTTGACCTGCTCCATAGTCTGACCTGGCAGCGCATAAATCAAATCAATGGAGATATTGTCAAAACCAGCCAGTTTCAGACGGTCGATATTTTCATAAATATCCTTCTCCAAATGACTGCGCCCAATCTTTTTCAGCATCTTATCATCAAAGGTCTGCACACCTAGAGAAACACGATTGACAGCCGAACTTTTCAAAACAGCTATCTTATCTGCATCCAAGTCGCCTGGATTGGCTTCAATGGTCAACTCTTCCAAGGCAGACAAGTCTAAGTTTTTAGTCAATCCATCCAATAGTACCTCCAGTTGCGGAGCTGACAGGGCTGTTGGTGTCCCACCACCGATGTAGAGGGTTCTCAACTTTTGAATATCATAAGAACGAAACTCTTCCAGCAGATGCTCCAAATAGCTATCAACTGGCTGATTTTTGATGAAAACCTTTGAGAAGTCACAATAATAACAAATCTGGGTACAAAATGGGATGTGCACATAGGCTGACGTTGGTTTTTTCTGCATAGTAATTATTATACCACAAAAAGCGAACAATACTTAGAATTCCGTTTAACAAAATCCTAGCATTGTTCGCTTTCTTTATCTAATCATTCTTTGTATTTTATGGATAACACAACTATCAGAATCAATCTAGTTCGTTGTTAAAACACAAAAGAATGAATGTTCATTTGACTAAATTTTTAGTCTTCTTTTTTCTTGCGAGCTACAAGTCCAAATCCACTCAATAGTCCAAGAAGTCCTAGAGAGGCAAGAGCAGCATTTGATTCTGTTCCTGTATTTGGCAATACATTTTGAGAATCATTTGACTTAGCTCCATTATCAACAGTAATCTTAGTATCTACCTGATCTGCATTCGGAGTAACTGCATTTGGAGTTGGAGTAGCTGGTGCAGGTGTATCTTGACCAGAATCTCCATTAGTGTCTGGTTTGACTGGCGTATCAGGTGTTGCTGGTGTTACCTTAGCTGGAGTTTCTACTGGAACTTCTACAGCTGCTTTACCTGGTTCGGTAATCTTACCTGTACCTGGAACTTTACCGTCTGGTAATTCACTGTTTGGTACTTTACCTTTACCTTCTTTATCGATTGTAACGATAATTGGGTTTCCATCTTTACCTGGGATTTCTACCGTAGTTCCTGGTGGGTATGTTGATCCATCTGGTCTCTTCGGTATTACTGTAACGTCACCTGTCTTAGGATCTTGATCCAACTCTATTGTTGGTGTCTTACGAGCTGGTGTGGTTACATCTACTGGTTGTGATGGTTTCTTATTCGGTTCTGTGACTGTTCCTTTTCCTGGCAAGTCTCCTTTTGGAAGCTTGTCATTTGGTACTTCACCTGAACCATTGTCACCAATTGTTACTGTGATTGTTGTTCCATTTTCTCCTGGAATTTCTACCTTAGTTCCTGATGGGTAAGTTGTTCCATCTGGTTTCTTAGGCGTTACAATCGCATTTCCATTTGGTTGTTGAGTAATTTCGATCTTACCTGGTTTTTCAGTTACTGGTGTTTCTGGTGTTACCTTAGCTGGTGTGGTTACATTAGGAACTTCTTCCGTTGGTTGACCTGGTTCTGTAATCTTACCTGTTCCTGGTACATCTTTCTTAGGAAGTTTGCTATTTGGTACTTTACCTTTACCATCTTGACCGATTTCAACAGTGATTGGACCATTTTCACCTGGAATTTCTACCGTAGTTCCTGGTGGGTATGGTGTTCCATCTGGTCTCTTCGGTGTTACTGTAACATCACCTGTCTTAGGATCACGTTCTACATCTAGTGTTGGTGTCTTATGAGCTGGTGTGGTTACATTAGGAACTTCTTCCGTTGGTTGACCTGGTTCTGTAATCTTACCTGTTCCTGGTACATCTTTCTTAGGAAGTTTGCTATTTGGTACTTTACCTTTACCATCTTGACCGATTTCAACAGTGATTGGACCATTTTCACCTGGAATTTCTACCATAGTGCCTGGTGGGTATGGTGTTCCATCTGGTCTCTTCGGTGTTACTGTAACATCACCTGTCTTAGGATCACGTTCTACATCTAGTGTTGGTGTCTTATGAGCTGGTGTGGTTACATTAGGAACTTCTTCCGTTGGTTGACCTGGTTCTGTAATCTTACCTGTTCCTGGTACATCTTTCTTAGGAAGTTTGCTATTTGGTACTTTACCTTTACCATCTTGACCGATTTCAACAGTGATTGGACCATTTTCACCTGGAATTTCTACCATAGTGCCTGGTGGGTATGGTGTTCCATCTGGTCTCTTCGGTGTTACTGTAACATCACCTGTCTTAGGATCACGTTCTACATCTAGTGTTGGTGTCTTATGAGCTGGTGTGGTTACATTAGGAACTTCTTCCGTTGGTTGACCTGGTTCTGTAATCTTACCTGTTCCTGGTACATCTTTCTTAGGAAGTTTACTATTTGGTACTTTACCTTTACCATCTTGACCGATTTCAACAGTGATTGGACCATTTTCACCTGGAATTTCTACCGTAGTTCCTGGTGGGTATGGTGTTCCATCTGGTCTCTTAGGTGTCACTGTAACATCACCTGTCTTAGGATCTTGTTCCAAGTCTACTGTTGGAGTTACTTTAGCTGGGGTTGTTACCTCAGGAACTTCAACAGCTGGTTTGCCTGGTTCGATAATCTTACCTGGTTTTGTAACCTTACCGTCTGGTAATTCACTGTTTGGTACTTTACCTTTTCCATCTTCTCCGATTGTGACTGTGATTGGCTTGTCACCTTTACCTGGAATTTCTACTACTGTTCCTGGTGGGAATGTTGAGCCATCTGGTCTCTTCGGTGTCACTGTAACATCACCTGTCTTAGGATCTTGTTCCAAGTCTACGGTTGGAGTTACTTTAGCTGGGGTTGTTACATTAGGAACTTCCACTGATGGTTTGCCTGGTTCGGTAATCTTACCTGGTTTTGTAACCTTACCGTCTGGTAATTCACTGTTTGGTACTTTACCTTTTCCATCTTCTCCGATTGTTACTGTGATTGGCTTGTCACCTTTACCTGGAATTTCTACTACTGTTCCTGGTGGGTATGTTGAGCCATCTGGTTTCTTCGGTGTTACTGTAACATCACCTGTCTTAGGATCTTGTTCCAACTCTACAGTTGGAGTTACTTTAGCTGGGGTTGTTACATTAGGAACTTCAACAGCTGGTTTATTTGGTTCAGTAATCTTACCTGGTTTTGTAACCTTACCGTCTGGTAATTCACTGTTTGGTACTTTACCTTTTCCATCTTCTCCGATTGTTACTGTGATTGGCTTGTCACCTTTACCTGGAATTTCTACTACTGTTCCTGGTGGGTATGTTGAGCCATCTGGTTTCTTCGGTGTTACTGTAACATCACCTGTCTTAGGATCTTGTTCCAACTCTACAGTTGGAGTTACTTTAGCTGGGGTTGTTACATTAGGAACTTCAACAGCTGGTTTATTTGGTTCAGTAATCTTACCTGGTTTTGTAACCTTACCATCTGGTAATTCACTGTTTGGTACTTTACCTTTTCCATCTTCTCCGATTGTGACTGTGATTGGCTTGTCACCTTTACCTGGAATTTCTACTACTGTTCCTGGTGGGTATGTTGAGCCATCTGGTTTCTTCGGTGTTACTGTAACATCACCTGTCTTAGGATCTTGTTCCAACTCTACAGTTGGAGTTACTTTAGCTGGGGTTGTTACATTAGGAACTTCAACAGCTGGTTTATTTGGTTCAGTAATCTTACCTGGTTTTGTAACCTTACCATCTGGTAATTCACTGTTTGGTACTTTACCTTTTCCATCTTCTCCGATTGTGACTGTGATTGGCTTGTCACCTTTACCTGGAATTTCTACTACTGTTCCTGGTGGGTATGTTGAGCCATCTGGTTTCTTCGGTGTTACTGTAACATCACCTGTCTTAGGATCTTGTTCCAACTCTACGGTTGGAGTTACTTTAGCTGGGGTTGTTACCTCAGGAACTTCCACTGATGGTTTTCCTGGTTCGGTAATCTTACCTGGTTTTGTAACCTTACCGTCTGGTAATTCACTGTTTGGTACTTTACCTTTTCCATCTTCTCCGATTGTGACTGTGATTGGCTTGTCACCTTTACCTGGAATTTCTACTACTGTTCCTGGTGGGTATGTTGAGCCATCTGGTTTCTTCGGTGTCACTGTAACATCACCTGTATCTGGATTTTGTTCCAAGTCTACTGTCGGTGTCTTACGTGCTGGAGTAGTTGCTGGCACTGGTTGTGATGGTCTCTTATTCGGTTCTGTTACTGTACCTTCTCCTTCGATTTTTCCTTTTGGAAGACTATCATTCGGTACTATTCCTGAACCGTCTTCTCCGATGATAACCTCGATTGGAGTATCATTATCACCCGGAATAACTACCTTCGTTCCTGGTGGATATGTTCCTACCACTCCAGGTTTCTTCGGTGTGACAATCGCATCTCCATTTGGTTGCTGAGTAATACCAATTGAGACTGGTCGCTCCGTTTGTGGTTCATTTGGATCTAATTTTTTAGGTGTCTTCACTTGAACTTCTTCAGGTGTTTTCCCTTTTTCAATAATCTTACCTGTTCCCGGAATATCTCCTTCTGGCAGATCACTGTTTGGTACTGTTCCTTTTCCATCTTCACCGATTGTGACTGTGATTGGTTTTCCGTCTTTACCTGGAATTTCTACTACTGTTCCTGGTGGGTAGGTTGAGCCATCTGGTTTCTTCGGTGTGACTGTAACATCGCCAGTGTCTGGATCTTGTTCAATTTTGATTGTCGGGATCTTACGAGCTGGTGTTGTTACTGGCACTGGTTGTGATGGTTCTTTATTCGGTTCTGTTACTGTACCTTTTCCTGGTAAATCACCTTTAGGTAACTTGTCATTTGGAACTATTCCTGAACCATCTTCACCGATTGTAACGACAATTGGATTACCATCCTTACCTGGAATTTCTACTACTGTTCCTGGTGGGTAGGTTGAGCCATCTGGTTTCTTCGGTGTTATTACTGCATCACCATTTGGTTTGCGTGTGATATCGATTGTAGGAGTTTGAGTTGTTGGCGTCTTAGGATCTGTTCCATTTTTCTCTTCATCCTTGTCTGGAATTCCATCGTTATCATCATCTGGATCAGTAACATCTGGAATACCGTCGCCATCTGTATCACGTTGAATTGTAACTGGAACATCCACTACAACTTCTTCATCACCATTCTTAACTTTAACTGGGATTGTAACTTTACGTTCTTCTTCTTTTGGTCCCCAATCTGTTACGCTTGGTGTTCCAGTTAAGTTACCATCGCCATCTACTGTTAAACCGTTAACTGGTGTGTCTGTTGTGATGGTTGTGCCTGGTTTATTTGGTGTCACTACCTTAGTATTGGCTGGTACAGGAGTTTTTTCTTTTACAGTTTTTTCTGTTTTTTCTCCTGTTAATTTATCAGCTACTTTTGGATTTGCATCATCCTTGTCTGGAATACCGTCGTTATCATCATCTGGATCCGTCACATCTGGAATGCCGTCGCCATCTGTATCGCGTTGGATAGTTACAGGGATTTTTACAACAGTCTCTTCTGTTCCACGTTTCAGTTTAACTGGAATCTCTACTGTGCGTTCTTCTTCTTTTGGTCCCCAATCTGTGACAGTTGGTGTTCCTACTAGATTTCCACCGTTATCCACTGTCAAACCATTTACTGGACCATCTACTGAAATCGTTGTGCCTGGTTTGTTTGGTGTCACTACCTTAGTATTTGCTGGGACTGGTGTTTTTTCTTTTACAGTTTTTCCTGTTGTGTTTCCTGTTAATTTATCAGCTACTTTTGGATTTGCATCATCCTTGTCTGGAATTCCATCGTTATCATCATCTGGATCAGTCACATCTGGAATACCATCGCCATCTGTATCACGTTGGATAGTTACAGGGATTTTTACAACAGTCTCTTCTGTGCCACGTTTCAGTTTAACTGGAATCTCTACTGTACGTTCTTCCTCTTTTGGTCCCCAATCTGTAACAGTTGGTGTCCCTGTCAAGTTACCATCGCCATCTACTGTTAAACCATTTACTGGTGTGTCTGTTGTGATGGTTGTGCCTGGTTTATTTGGTGTCACTACCTTAGTATTGGCTGGTACAGGAGTTTTTTCTTTTACAGTTTTTCCTGTTTTTTCTCCTGTTAATCCATCTGCTACTTTTGGATTTGCATCATCCTTGTCTGGAATACCATCGTTATCATCATCTGTGTCTACTTTATCTGGGATTCCATCGCCATCTGTATCGCGTTGGATAGTTACAGGGATTTTTACAACAGTCTCTTCTGTTCCACGTTTCAGTTTAACTGGAATCTCTACTGTGCGTTCTTCTTCTTTTGGTCCCCAATCTGTGACAGTTGGTGTTCCTACTAGATTTCCACCGTTATCCACTGTCAAACCATTTACTGGACCATCTACTGAAATCGTTGTGCCTGGTTTATTTGGTGTCACTACCTTAGTATTGGCTGGTACAGGAGTTTTTTCTTTTACAGTTTTTCCTGTTTTTTCTCCTGTTAATCCATCTGCTACTTTTGGATTTGCATCTTCTGTATCTGGAATTCCATCGTTATCATCATCTGAATCTACTTTATCTGGAATGCCGTCGCCATCTGTATCACGTAGAATTGTAACTGGAACATCCTTAGTAACTGTCTCGTCACCATTTTTAACTTTAACTGGAATCGTAATTTTACGTTCTTCTTCTTTTGGTTTCCAATCTGTGACAGTTGGTGTGCCAGTTAAATTACCATCGCCATCTACTGTCAATCCATTGACTGGTGTTTCTGTGGTGATTGTTGAACCTGGTTTGTTTGGTGTTACTACTGTAACTGGCGTAGTTTTTTCTTTTTCCAGAACTGGTGCTGGTGGAGTAACTTCAGCTCCCAAACTACCATTTGCTGTTCCTCTAGCTACTGGACTCTCAAGAACTACATTATCAATTCTCTTAGAAACTTTTGCAGTTATTTCTGTTTTATCTGCAACCTCAGCATCAGAAATTGTCACAACACCTGCTGGGGTTACTGACACTTTATCAGCTGTCTTACCATTTACAGTCCAAGTATTTCCTGATTTCGTAACCGTTACAGTTTCTGGAGTTGTCTTACCTGTTGGTACATAAGTAAGGGTGATAGTATCAATATCTTGTGGATTAGTACTATTAGGTCGTGTTGGTGGGGTAATTGTCACACTACCATTCTCATGTCCAACTACGCTAGGCACTATTGGCGTTACTGCTAACACTACTTGACGCTTAATTTCAGCTGGGGCAAATATTGGTCTAGTTGTACTATTGTTATCTGTTACAGAACTTGGGAATTGCGCTGTAGCATTACGAGTATATTTCCCTGAATTGTCTAATGTAGTACCTTGATCTAATTTATCACCTTGTTTCCATGTCCACGTCATACCGCTTGGTAAATAATTGTTTCCACGATCTGCTTTATCTTCACTATCTACAACTTTAAGATATCTATGAGCATCAACGTTTTTACCACTATTAGCTACATTTAATGTTGAAGCTACTGGTACTTTTGCGATACCATTTTCAAGGTTTCTAGTCTCAATATCAACCACTCGATACTTGAATTTCAAATCACGGCTATCAGTAGCACTACTTCCTTCAACATGTAGAGTCCCTATGTGTTCTCCTAGTGTTTGTGTGTTCACTACTGTTCCTGAAGATAAACGAGTTTTATACTTCTTATCTTCTGAACTTCCATCTTTACCGGTTTGAGCTGTAAAGTTAGAAGCAGTTACACCATACGGAAGATTTCCAACTGTTACTTTAGAAATCACACCTGAGTTATCCCATACCTTTAATTCAGGGTTAAATTCAGCGCCACGATAGACTGTAAAGATTGGTGAATTAGCTGTTTCTGTTAATGGAATACCATTTAAAGTAGCTTGTGGTTTTTGAACATCTTTTGCAGTTACTTTTGCTGGATCTGAATCAGCACCATTTCCATTTTTGGTAACTACTGTTACTTCTGTGTTATCTTTCACCTTATCTGCTGGAATCGTGATTTCCCCTGTATTGGAATCAATTCTAACTTCCGGATTATTCACAGTCCACTTGCCATTTGTTCCTTTAGTTCCTTCAGCTGTTTTAGGTTTGTTATCTTCCCCTTTATAGCTTACAGTAATCTTATCTGCTTTTGCTGGATTTTGTGGTTTACCTGTAACATCACCATTGTCTTTTGCTGTTGCTACTGGTTTAGCTGGCTTAGAAAATTTCGCTGTTGCTTTTGCTGGATCTGAATCAGCACCATTTCCATTTTTGGTAACTACTGTTACTTCTGTTCCGTCTTTTACTTTATTTTCCGGAATCGTGATTTCTCCAGTATTTGGATTGATTTGCACTTCTGGAGTATTTACTGTCCATTTTCCTTTCGGATCTTTCGTTCCTACAGCTGTTTTCGGAGTATTATCTTCCCCTGTATAGCTAATCGTAATCTTATCTGCTTTTGCTGGATCTTGTGGTTTACCTGTAACATCACCATTATCCTTCGCCACTGCTACTGGTGTTTGTGGTTTAGAAGATTTTGATGTTACTTTAGCTACTGGGCTCTCAAGAACTACATTATTATCAATTCTCTTAGAAACTTTTGCAGATACTTCTTTACCATCCGCAACTTCAAGATCAGAAATTGTTACAACACCTGCTGGAGTTACTGATACTTTATCGCTTGTCTTACCATTGACTGTCCAGTTATTTCCTGATTTTGCAACTGTTACAGTTTCTGGTGTAGTCTTACCTGTTGGTGTATAAGTAAGTGTAATTGTATCAATATCTTGCGGTGTAGTACCATTAGGACGTGTTGGTGGGGTAACTGTTACACTACCATTTTCATTGGCCACTACGCTAGGCGCTGTTGGAGTTACCGCAAGAACTACTTGACGTTTAATTTCAGCTGGGGCAAATATTGGTCTAGTTGTACTATTTGTATCTGTATAAGCAGTTGGGAATTTTGCTACCGCATTTCTTGTATATTTACCTGAATTGTCTAATGTAGTACCTGGAACTGGGTTATCTCCAGATTTCCATGTCCATACCATACCTTGAGGTAAATAACTGTTTCCACGATCTCTTTGATCGTTACTATCTACTACTTTAAGGTAATTATGAGCATCAACATTTGTAGGACTATTTGGTACATTTAATGTTGAACCTACAGGAACTTTTGCGATACCATTTTCAAGATTTTTTGTTGTAATATCCACAACACGGTACTTGAATTTCAAATCACGGCTGTCAGTAGCACTGCTTCCTTCTACACGAAGGGTTCCGATATGTTCTCCTAATGTTTGAGTATCGATTACTCTTCCTGAAGATAAACGAGTTGTATACTTCTTATCTTCTGAACTTCCATCTTTACCTGTTTGAGCTGTGAAACTAGAAGGTCTTACTCCATACGGAAGATTTCCTACTGCTACTTTTGAGATCTTTCCTGAGTTATCCCATACTTTAAGCTCTGGGTTAAATTCAGCACCACGATAGACTGTAAAGATTGGTGTATTGGCTGTCTCTGTTAGCGTAATACCATTTAAAGTAGCCTGTGGTTTTTGAACATCTTTTGCAGTTGCTTTTGCTTGATCTGAATCAGCACCATTTCCATTCTTCGTAACTGCTGTTACTTCTGTTAAATCTTTAACTTTATTAGCTGGAATTGTGATTTCCCCAGTATTTGGATCAATTCGAACATCTGGATTATTCACAGTCCATTTGCCGTTTGTTCCTTTAGTTCCTTCAGCTGTTTTAGGTTTGTTATCTTCCCCTGTAAAGCTTACTTTGATTTTATCTACTTTTGTTGCATCTTGTGGTTTTGCAGTTACATCCCCATTATCCTTAGCTGTGGCTACTGGTGTTTGAGCTTTGGTATCTACAACATGAACTGGTGCATCCACAATATAGGTTCCACGTTGAGGTATTACTACTTCTACCTTACCATAAACTGGTTTCCCTGGTTCTGTAACTTTGGACACATCTGGATCTTTAAACCAACGATAGGTTGTTCCAGCTGGCATTTCTGACTTATTCTTAATGCTATCAATCGCTGGAGGAATAACTCCCACTTTTGTAGTTTGCTCTTTAGATACTGGTTTGAAATTGAAGTTAGTAGCCTCTTCTGGTTTCAGTGGTAATGTACCGATAATAGCATTTTGTCCATTTTGGTACCGAACAAGACCATCTGTTGAATATCCACCATAGGCAAGATATGGATTATTAGCTAACCGTTTTTTAATGTCCGCAAGCATCGGATTATTTTTATCTTTCTTGCCCCAATCCGACATAATACTTTGATCTAGCTCATCACCTTCAAGAATTTTTGTTTTGAAAGTAATAATTGTACGTTGACCAGCAACGACGTTCATTTTGTCTTCAATGACACCTCTAGCGAGGTTGTAAATTAGACCACCCGTTGTAATACCATACATATCTTTTACACGAGCAGCGGCATCTGGATTACGATCGGTACCATCTTTTCTAGAATCTCGATAAATATTTTTTCTCCAAGAATTATCAGGATTAGCATAATCCATCCAAGAACCTATATTTTCACCATAAGTTGACCCTGAACGGCGTTCACCATTTTTAACATAAGCTCGAGAAAATGTATTTTCATACTCCCATTTTGATGCACTTGCGTACTCATTATGAGATATTTGATGCCCATCTTTATATTTGTATAGGTAAAATCATATGGATCTCCAACTGTACGCGGAATTGCAAGTGAGATTTTTTTAGACAATCCGGCCTGAGCATTTGCTGCTGGACCTGAATCTAAGATCCAGTAATAATATCTATTCCCATCTTTTTCGATTCTCTCTTCGCGATACACACGAATGTTGTCATAGGCTTTATCCGCAGTCCCTTTACTTACAAAGGCATATTGCTTGGTATCTGGTGAGTACACATCACGCTCTGAATAGTTAAGCATCGGGTTTCTGTTCCAACCAACACCGAAGTCTGTTGTTCTTGTTTCACGAACATTACTTGTTCCAGAGCCTACTACTTTTCCGTTCTTTTTGACTACGGCTGTAATAGTAGCACCTTTCACCATCAGTTTAGGATCGGCGTTAACAGTGAAGTACCCATTGGATTGTGACTTCGTCTTATATTTTTGTCCTCCTACTGTAACTTCTACATCAGATTCTGCTGCTGTATATCCATCAACCTGAGCAACACCAGCTAAACTATCATTGAATGACACTGTGTCTACTTGACTTACTGTAGTATTATAAACACTTTGACCATTGACTACTAATTCAACTTTATCTCCCACTTTAATACCTGGTGCGTTTAATTTAAAAGCTCCAGTATCATCTAGTTTAGACGTAAGTATCTTTTGGCCATTTCTCTTAATCTCAATTGTTGAAGATGGTGTTGCATATCCTGTGATAAATCCAGAGTCTGCTACAACAATTCCAAGACTCCCTTGTTTAGTCGTCTTATCAATTGGTGCGGATCTTAGACCAGAACCTTGTCCCATACTTTGACCATTGCGTGGATCGTGAGAACCTGAAGTCAAACGTGTTGTAGCATTTTTAACAGAAATAAACATTCTCTTCACAAGTTTGTTCATTTGTTCAACATCTGTTAGAGAGACTGTAGTATTCTGAAGAACATCCTGAGCCAAGCCCAATAGTTCATTGGCTTTTTCAAGAACTTCTTTGCTAGTCTCATGCTCAGGCAATTCCAAAACAGCTGCCTGCAATTGATCTACAGAAACTTTCAAAGCATCTTTTTTAGCTGATACAGTTTGACTCTCTTCGATTGCGCTTACTTCAGAAGAAGGTTGGCTCGCTGGTTTTTCAGCCTGCTTCTCAGTTTTATCTACTTGAACCTCAGTTGATTCCTTGGCAGCTGATAAAACTGTCACATCTTTAGACAAGACTTCTACAAGCTCATCAATATCCTTTTGAGCTAGGTCAGAATTTTCTAGGGCTTCTTTCCCTTTTTGAAGTCTGTCTTTAACAGGCGATACTACTGACTCGTCAAGGTTTAATTTAGTTGAAAGAAGAGAATTTAGTTCTTCAACTACTTTTCTCAACTTAGTTTTATCAACTGTAGGCGCTTGAGTTTCCAAGGATTTATTTACTTCATCTACTTTGTTTCCAGTAGGTTCCGCAATACCTTGAGGCGACTTAGCCTCATCTTTAGGACTTACTACACCCGCAGCAGATGGTGCAGTATTTTCGCTTACACTATCCGCACTCGCAACGCGTGCACCCAAAAACATCAGCGCTGCTACAGCAACTGAAGCCGCACCAAAACTGTATTTACGAATAGAAAAGCGCAAGACTTTTTCACGTTGCTGTCGCTTTACTTTATATGAATTCGATTTGTGTTCCATTTGTCCTCCTAAGGGCAATATAATATAGAAAAAGCAATCTTTATAACTTCAACCCCTTAAAAAGAGTTAAGCTATAAAAATCACTATGATGATCGCTATCAGCAAATAACATCACAGCTATCACAGCTATCACAGCTATCACAGCTATCACAGCTATCACAGCTATCACAGCTATCACAGCTATCACAGCTATCACAGCTATCACAGCTATCACAGCTATCACAGCTATCACAGCTCAATTATACCATTTTTAATATATTTAAACAAGAGAAAACCGATTTATTACATAAAATAGGGATAAAATTTTTTTAATTATCCATAAAAAAATGTTATTATGTTATATATTTAAGTGAAACTAACTGTCTAGATTTAAAATCAAATTAATTTCTAGAAATGTTTTAACAACCAGAGTGTACTATTCTAGTTTCAATTTATTGTGGTCCAGATATTAGCATCTACTTTTCAAAAATACAACAACGGCCTTGCACCTCTTAAAACGAGGAACAAGGCCGTTGTTATTTTTTTATTCATTGTCCACTTAACAATGAACAATACATATTTTGACTACATTTTTAGTCTTCTTTTTTCTTTGCAAGAGCAAGTCCGAGACCACCTAGCATACCAAGAAGTCCGAGAGATGCAAGAGTAGCATTTGATTCTGTTCCTGTATTTGGCAATACATTTTGAGAACCATTTGACTTAGCTCCATTATCAACAGTAGTCTTAGTATCTACCTGATCTGCATTCGGAGTAACTGCATCTGGAACTGGAGTTGTTGGTGCTGGTGCATCTTGACCAGAACCTCCATTAGTATCAGGTGTAACCGGAGTTACTGGAATTGTATTTGGATTTGTACTTCCACTTACTTTTCTGAAAATGTGGGTAATTACTGGTTCATTTTCATCAATCATAGTTCGTACAAATTCATATCCTGGAATTGAACCATGAGCAGTTGCATCTGCTTCGCCTGTCTTAACGGATGGTTTCAATACATTTCCATCTTCATCAATCCATCTAACTTCAATAGTTAACTCTCGCGAAGGGATTGGATCAGGTAGTTCACCGTTCACTCCACCATTGAATTCTGGTAATTCAACTGTTGGCGGTGCTATGAGTGTCATTTCTTCTCCGACTATATCGTGAGAAATTCCTATTTCTAGATCGGTAACCGTTGCGGTTCCATCATCCCCTACAGTGACAGTCTTACCTGGGTTCTTCGCTTTGACCTTATCTTCCACTTGTTTTTTCTCTTCTGGAGTTAAGTGGGATTTGTCTTGAACAACGACCTTCTCATCTGGTTTCACTGGGGTGAAGTCTTCGATAACTAGGTCTTTTCCTGCGATTGGGTGACTGATCTTAGTGCTTGGATCGGTAACCGTTGCGGTTCCATCGTCACCTACTGTGACAGTCTTACCTGGGTTCTTCGCTTTGACCTTATCTTCCACTTGTTTTTTCTCTTCTGGAGTTAAGTGGGATTTGTCTTGAACAACAACCTTCTCATCTGGTTTCACTGGGGTGAAGTCTTCGATAACTAGGTCTTTTCCTGCGATTGGGTGACTGATCTTAGTGCTTGGATCGGTGACAGTGGCGGTTCCATCGTCACCTACTGTGACAGTCTTACCTGGGTTCTTCGCTTTGACCTTATCTTCCACTTGTTTTTTCTCTTCTGGAGTTAAGTGGGATTTGTCTTGAACAACAACCTTCTCATCTGGTTTCACTGGGGTGAAGTCTTCGATAACTAGGTCTTTTCCTGCGATTGGGTGACTGATCTTAGTGCTTGGATCGGTAACCGTTGCGGTTCCATCGTCACCTACTGTGACAGTCTTACCTGGGTTCTTCGCTTTGACCTTATCTTCCACTTGTTTTTTCTCTTCTGGAGTTAAGTGGGATTTGTCTTGAACAACGACCTTCTCATCTGGTTTCACTGGTGTGAAGTCTTCGATAACTAGGTCTTTTCCTTCGATTGGGTGACTGATCTTAGTGCTTGGATCGGTGACCGTTGCGGTTCCATCTTCACCTACAGTGACAGTCTTACCTGGGTTCTTCGCTTTGACCTTATCTTCCACTTGTTTTTTCTCTTCTGGAGTTAAGTGGGATTTGTCTTGAACAACAACCTTCTCATCTGGTTTCACTGGTGTGAAGCCTTCGTTAACTAGGTCTTTTCCTGCGATTGGATGACTGATCTTAGTGCTTGGATCGGTGACAGTGGCGGTTCCATCTTCACCTACAGTGACAGTCTTACCTGGGTTCTTCGCTTTGACCTTATCTTCCACTTGTTTTTTCTCTTCTGGAGTTAAGTGGGATTTGTCTTGAACAACAACCTTCTCATCTGGTTTCACTGGGGTGAAGTCTTCGATAACTAGGTCTTTTCCTGCGATTGGGTGACTGATCTTAGTGCTTGGATCGGTGACCGTTGCGGTTCCATCTTCACCTACAGTGACAGTCTTACCTGGGTTCTTCGCTTTGACCTTATCTTCCACTTGTTTTTTCTCTTCTGGAGTTAAGTGGGATTTGTCTTGAACAACAACCTTCTCATCTGGTTTCACTGGGGTGAAGTCTTGGTTCACTAGGTCTTTTCCTGCGATTGGATGACTGATCTTAGTGCTTGGATCGGTAACCGTTGCGGTTCCATCTTCACCCTACAGTGACAGTCTTACCTGGGTTCTTCGCTTTGACCTTATCTTCCACTTGTTTTTTTCTCTTCTGGAGTTAAGTGGGATTTGTCTTGAACAACAACCTTCTCATCTGGTTTCACTGGGGTGAAGCCTTCGTTAACTAGGTCTTTTCCTGCGATTGGATGACTGATCTTAGTGCTTGGATCGGTGACAGTGGCGGTTCCATCTTCACCTACAGTGACAGTCTTACCTGGGTTCTTCGCTTTGACCTTATCTTCCACTTGTTTTTTCTCTTCTGGAGTTAAGTGGGATTTGTCTTGAACAACAACCTTCTCATCTGGTTTCACTGGGGTGAAGTCTTCGATAACTAGGTCTTTTCCTGCGATTGGGTGACTGATCTTAGTGCTTGGATCGGTAACCGTTGCGGTTCCATCTTCACCTACAGTGACAGTCTTACCTGGGTTCTTCGCTTTGACCTTATCTTCCACTTGTTTTTTCTCTTCTGGAGTTAAGTGGGATTTGTCTTGAACAACAACCTTCTCATCTGGTTTCACTGGGGTGAAGTCTTGGTTCACTAGGTCTTTTCCTGCGATTGGATGACTGATCTTAGTGCTTGGATCGGTAACCGTTGCGGTTCCATCTTCACCTACAGTGACAGTCTTACCTGGGTTCTTCGCTTTGACCTTATCTTCCACTTGTTTTTTCTCTTCTGGAGTTAAGTGGGATTTGTCTTGAACAACAACCTTCTCATCTGGTTTCACTGGTGTGAAGTCTTCGATAACTAGGTCTTTTTCCTTCGATTGGGTGACTGATCTTAGTGCTTGGATCGGTGACCGTTGCGGTTCCATCTTCACCTACAGTGACAGTCTTACCTGGGTTCTTCGCTTTGACCTTATCTTCCACTTGTTTTTTTCTCTTCTGGAGTTAAGTGGGATTTGTCTTGAACAACAACCTTCTCATCTGGTTTCACTGGTGTGAAGCCTTCGTTAACTAGGTCTTTTCCTGCGATTGGATGACTGATCTTAGTGCTTGGATCGGTGACCGTTGCGGTTCCATCTTCACCTACAGTGACAGTCTTACCTGGGTTCTTCGCTTTGACCTTATCTTCCACTTGTTTTTTTCTCTTCTGGAGTTAAGTGGGATTTGTCTTGAACAACAACCTTCTCATCTGGTTTCACTGGGGTGAAGTCTTCGATAACTAGGTCTTTTTCCTGCGATTGGATGACTGATCTTAGTGCTTGGATCGGTGACCGTTGCGGTTCCATCTTCACCTACAGTGACAGTCTTACCTGGGTTCTTCGCTTTGACCTTATCTTCCACTTGTTTTTTCTCTTCTGGAGTTAAGTGGGATTTGTCTTGAACAACAACCTTCTCATCTGGTTTCACTGGGGTGAAGTCTTGGTTCACTAGGTCTTTTCCTGCGATTGGATGACTGATCTTAGTGCTTGGATCGGTAACCGTTGCGGTTCCATCTTCACCTACAGTGACAGTCTTACCTGGGTTCTTCGCTTTGACCTTATCTTCCACTTGTTTTTTCTCTTCTGGAGTTAAGTGGGATTTGTCTTGAACAACAACCTTCTCATCTGGTTTCACTGGGGTGAAGCCTTCGTTAACTAGGTCTTTTCCTGCGATTGGATGACTGATCTTAGTGCTTGGATCGGTGACAGTGGCGGTTCCATCTTCACCTACAGTGACAGTCTTACCTGGGTTCTTCGCTTTGACCTTATCTTCCACTTGTTTTTTCTCTTCTGGAGTTAAGTGGGATTTGTCTTGAACAACAACCTTCTCATCTGGTTTCACTGGGGTGAAGTCTTCGATAACTAGGTCTTTTCCTGCGATTGGGTGACTGATCTTAGTGCTTGGATCGGTAACCGTTGCGGTTCCATCTTCACCTACAGTGACAGTCTTACCTGGGTTCTTCGCTTTTGACCTTATCTTCCACTTGTTTTTTTCTCTTCTGGAGTTAAGTGGGATTTGTCTTGAACAACAACCTTCTCATCTGGTTTCACTGGGGTGAAGTCTTGGTTCACTAGGTCTTTTCCTGCGATTGGATGACTGATCTTAGTGCTTGGATCGGTAACCGTTGCGGTTCCATCTTCACCTACAGTGACAGTCTTACCTGGGTTCTTCGCTTTGACCTTATCTTCCACTTGTTTTTTCTCTTCTGGAGTTAAGTGGGATTTGTCTTGAACAACAACCTTCTCATCTGGTTTCACTGGTGTGAAGCCTTCGTTAACTAGGTCTTTTCCTGCGATTGGATGACTGATCTTAGTGCTTGGATCGGTGACAGTGGCGGTTCCATCTTCACCTACAGTGACAGTCTTACCTGGGTTCTTCGCTTTGACCTTATCTTCCACTTGTTTTTTCTCTTCTGGAGTTAAGTGGGATTTGTCTTGAACAACAACCTTCTCATCTGGTTTCACTGGGGTGAAGTCTTCGATAACTAGGTCTTTTCCTGCGATTGGGTGACTGATCTTAGTGCTTGGATCGGTGACAGTGGCGGTTCCATCTTCACCTACAGTGACAGTCTTACCTGGGTTCTTCGCTTTGACCTTATCTTCCACTTGTTTTTTTCTCTTCTGGAGTTAAGTGGGATTTGTCTTGAACAACAACCTTCTCATCTGGTTTCACTGGGGTGAAGTCTTGGTCCACTAGGTCTTTTCCTGCGATTGGATGACTGATCTTAGTGCTTGGATCGGTAACCGTTGCGGTTCCATCTTCACCTACAGTGACAGTCTTACCTGGGTTCTTCGCTTTGACCTTATCTTCCACTTGTTTTTTCTCTTCTGGAGTTAAGTGGGATTTGTCTTGAACAACAACCTTCTCATCTGGTTTCACTGGGGTGAAGTCTTGGTTCACTAGGTCTTTTCCTGCGATTGGATGACTGATCTTAGTGCTTGGATCGGTGACCGTTGCGGTTCCATCTTCACCTACAGTGACAGTCTTACCTGGGTTCTTCGCTTTGACCTTATCTTCCACTTGTTTTTTTCTCTTCTGGAGTTAAGTGGGATTTGTCTTGAACAACAACCTTCTCATCTGGTTTTCACTGGGGTGAAGCCTTCGTTAACTAGGTCTTTTCCTGCGATTGGATGACTGATCTTAGTGCTTGGATCGGTGACAGTGGCGGTTCCATCTTCACCTACAGTGACAGTCTTACCTGGGTTCTTCGCTTTGACCTTATCTTCCACTTGTTTTTTCTCTTCTGGAGTTAAGTGGGATTTGTCTTGAACAACAACCTTCTCATCTGGTTTCACTGGGGTGAAGTCTTCGATAACTAGGTCTTTTCCTGCGATTGGGTGACTGATCTTAGTGCTTGGATCGGTGACAGTGGCGGTTCCATCTTCACCTACAGTGACAGTCTTACCTGGGTTCTTCGCTTTGACCTTATCTTCCACTTGTTTTTTCTCTTCTGGAGTTAAGTGGGATTTGTCTTGAACAACAACCTTCTCATCTGGTTTCACTGGGGTGAAGTCTTGGTCCACTAGGTCTTTTCCTGCGATTGGATGACTGATCTTAGTGCTTGGATCGGTAACCGTTGCGGTTCCATCTTCACCTACAGTGACAGTCTTACCTGGGTTCTTCGCTTTGACCTTATCTTCCACTTGTTTTTTCTCTTCTGGAGTTAAGTGGGATTTGTCTTGAACAACAACCTTCTCATCTGGTTTCACTGGGGTGAAGTCTTCGATAACTAGGTCTTTTCCTTCGATTGGGTGACTGATCTTAGTGCTTGGATCGGTGACCGTTGCGGTTCCATCTTCACCTACAGTGACAGTCTTACCTGGGTTCTTCGCTTTGACCTTATCTTCCACTTGTTTTTTCTCTTCTGGAGTTAAGTGGGATTTGTCTTGAACAACAACCTTCTCATCTGGTTTCACTGGGGTGAAGCCTTCGTTAACTAGGTCTTTTCCTGCGATTGGATGACTGATCTTAGTGCTTGGATCGGTGACAGTGGCGGTTCCATCTTCACCTACAGTGACAGTCTTACCTGGGTTCTTCGCTTTGACCTTATCTTCCACTTGTTTTTTCTCTTCTGGAGTTAAGTGGGATTTGTCTTGAACAACAACCTTCTCATCTGGTTTCACTGGTGTGAAGTCTTTTGCTTGTGCCGTCACAGTAGTTGGTTCTGATGGATGACTGTCACCTTTCGTAGCTGTTGCTGTTACCTGACTTTTATCTTTTACACCTTCAGCTGGAATAAGGAGTTGCCCTGTACTTGAATCTACTGTTACACCTACTGGCTTATCTGATGATGACCATGTTCCATTTTTATCTTTGACTACTGTTACAGTTTTATTTTGTTCTTTCTCATCAGTGTAATTAACCGTGACTTTATCTGCATCCCCTGTTGGCGTTACTGTAACTGTTCCATCACTTGGTGCTGTTGCTGTTGGTGGTGTTGGTTTATCTTCCCTAACTTTAACCGTTAATTGTATTTCTCCTGATTCTTTACCTTGACTATCAATTGCTTTGTATTTGACAATATATGTGCCTGGTTTTCTAGAATTAATATCTTTCACATTATTTTGTCCATTTACTGATACAATCTCTGTTCGTACTTTAGTACCACGTGTTGCATCTTTATCATCTTCATAGTCAGCTTTTGTAACTAAAGTCTTAAGATCTATATTTTCTCCAAATTCTAATACTTTTTCATTTCCTGCAACTGCAGATGTAACGGTTGGTGCTTGGTTTGTAACTTGGATTGTTTTCCAATCAACTGCACTTGAATACTTACCTTCTGAAATATTAGCTATTGCTTTAGCAGTTCCTTCTGCAATGGATTCTTTCATCTCAATAGTGATGTTATTCGTAAATGCATCTTTCGATGTATTCTTAACCTCCCCTAGAGTTGGTTTATTTGAAACCCATGGACTATTAATATTTCACGTTTTAGGCCTATCTCATGTGCCTTACCTGTTGCTTTATCTGTATAAGATACATAAACCATACCTGCATCGTGTGGGGCTTTAACTACGATATTCTTAGTTCCTGCTACGAGACTAGCTCCATCTTTAGAAGCTACTGATGGTTGAATCGTTGTTTCACCTAATGATACAGCCACATTCGTTGCATCACTTTCAATACCATCTACAATTTGAGTAACAGTGACTTGATCACGTGGCACTAATTGAGTTTGATTTAATTGATTACTATTTAATCCTTTAGGAAGTGTTACTGTCCACTTACCGTTATTACCTACTGTAACTTCATTAATTGTTACACCTGGTACTGTTACTTTTATCTTAGCACCTGGACGTCCTGTACCAGTTAATTCTCTATCTGTTGAAGCTACAGTTGGCACTCCTATACTACCTTTTGGATTTATTGTTGTATTATAAGTAGGTGCTTCTGGCTTAACATTGACTTTAACATCAATTATCTTATAAGGTCGTTTTTGTGTCGCATCAGGCTGATTTTGCCCTGTTTGAGACATAGGTAATGTTACTTTTACTCTATAGTTCTGTACACCTGGAGTATTTGCTATCAGTGTTTGTTTATTACCTTGAGCATTTACCCATTCATAGGTTGTTCCAGTCGGTAAGTCCTCTGAGCCAGCTACCTTAGCTACAGCATCTTTTGCATTTTGTTCTGTTAAAGTAGCACCTTTTGAAACAGTGACTCTTGTTCTATTTGCTTCTACATCAAACACTTTATGTTCAAATGTTCCTGTATGTGCTAATTTTTGAGCATCATTAGGATTATTTGTAAATCTTCCATGATTGTACTTACCACTGAATGTATATGTTTTTGTGCCTACTGGATCTGCCTTAAGCATCTCTCTTAATTTTGATGCGCTTTGTTCCTGCTCACCATTTCGTTTAGCAACCCAAACCATTCCGCTTGGAAGGTTTCCTGGATTCACATAATAGCCTGATTCATCATTACCATGGTCCATACCTTTGAAATCATAAACCGTACGGGCTATCGGGAATGTTGGTAATACTTTATAAGTTACCTCAACTTGTTGTGCTGGTGCATCCGGGAATCTTACTGTCACTGTTGTTCTCTTATCACCAACACTTGAAGTATCAAAGTTTCCTGTAACTTGTACATTACTTGGTAGGTTAGTTGTTCCAGCTCCGTTTTGCAATAGAACGGTTTGTTTAATTTCCTCAGGAATTAGTCTTTCCCCTTGCTTAATATTAATAATCGGTTGTTTTACTAACGGATAAGTAGCAACCTTAGCATCACTTGGTTGTGAGATATTTCCTGCTTCATCTGTTGCTTTTGCTGTTACATTTCCTGCTACTAGATTTGCTGTTGGTTCAATGGTCACTCTACCTTGATTGTCAGCTACTTTTTCTCCAATCTTATGATTTTTCGCATCAAAAAGTTCTACCTTAGCACCTGCTTCAGTTTGAACTGTGATAGGTGTTCTTGTTCCTGCTTTCCCTAATAATGGTGTTTCAATCGTTGGTTTACCTGGAGCATTATCTCGATTAACATTATCTCTTAATCGCATTTCTCGCTTGCTACCTGAACCCTCACCGCGATGATTATAGGTTACATCGCCATTTAGCAATTGTTAGATCGGCAACTTCAATACCTGGATTAGCTTTTAAAACGGCTGCTTTTACACGTTCTTTATCAGTCGGAGATAAATTGCTTGGATCTTTCACAGGAACTTTGTCACTTTGTTTTAGTTGACCGTAGCCTTCTTCTTCTGCGGAAGCACGGGTGCCTGTACTCGACGTTATATCGCTATTCTCAGCACGTGTCACTACCCGATCACCGGCCTTGAACTGCTTACCTGCCGGCAAGGTGATAGTGATACTGCCATCTCCTTTTGGTGTGAAGGTTATTTTAGCGTCATTAGTTATTTGTTTATACTGATTATTAGCTTGTTTTTCAAACTTAATCGCTTTACCTTGAATAGATGCATAAACAATATCTGTCTTACCATTCGGTCTTAAGGTAACACTGGTATCTCCATGTGTAAATGGACTAACTGTAATTGGGTTTGGTACTGGAGCAGTTGCAACTTGAGGATTACTTGGATCAGAAACATTTCCTGCTTTATCTCTAGCCTTGGCTGTCACATTCCCGCTCGGAATGTCTTTGCTTGGAGTGATAAACGCTTTACCACTTGCGTTCGCTTCACCTCGACCTAGCTCTTTACCTCCATGGTCATATACAACAACTGATACGCCTGCTTCTGCATCTACCTCTATTTGAGTTCTAGTGCCAGCTTTACCCGTCAAGTTTGTTGGAATCCTTGGAGTTGCTGGCTTACTTACCAACCTTGTTCCAGTAGCAGCATATACATATGCCTGAAGTGCATTGTAAGCTCTTCCTTCTTTAGCGGTTACAGCTATAGTTCCTGCTTTTTGAGCTTGCTCAGGCTTAACATCATCTCTCAAACGCACCTTAATATGAAATTTATAAGCATAATCTTGATGACTACCTACAGTTAACAGATGAGAATAAGAAGCACTAGGTAACTGACCATTATCTTGCTTAACGATACGATTAAGCTCAGGATTATCTTTTAATCCCTTCAACATTTGTTGTAGCTGAGTTGAATTTCCACTAGTAGGGCCACCGCTCATCTGAAAAAGACCACCTGCATTTCCCCATAGTCTTTGTGAGCCAGAATCCTGAAAACCATTACTTGCCAATCTCTCCAATGGGACTGTATATCTTCCACCTTCTATAGTAAAATTATTAGGATTATCAGAAAGCCTTCCTGTTCCTGCATGATTTCGATAACGTTCGTAGTAAAGATCAGAAACAACTCCTACAGGATAACTAGTTCCTTTATACAAAAGATCACGAGGTGGGTAGAACCAAAATGCATTTCCATTATACCCACTCAAAGCTTTACCATCATTTTGGAAGTAAACATCATAAGTAATAAATTTTTTACCGTCTTCTTGACTATATTTTGCAGTCATGAACGTTTTATCAATTGTTCGATCACGAGCACCAGTAACTGTTCCACCACCGGTAAATTTATCCTCTGATATATACTCTTTTACGTTATTTAACGCTCCTTCCACACGTCCACTATCTGCTCTAAATCCTGTTCCTTCCGCTATTCTCTGACCATTACGCGGATCACGGGAACCTGAAGTCAAACGTGTTGTAGCGTTTTTAACAGAAATAAACATTCTCTTCACACGTTTTGTCATTTCTTCAACATCGTTCAGAGAAACTGTTGTATTTTCAAGAACTACTTGAGCCACTCCTAGTAGTTCATTGGCTTTTTCAAGAACTCCTTTCGTAGTATCATGTTCAGGAACTTCTGAAATTGCTGCTTTCAACTGATCAACAGATACTTTCAAAGCATCTTTTTTAGCTGAAACAGTTTGACTCTCTTCGCTTGCTCTTACTTCAGAAGAAGGTTGGATCGCTGGTTTTTCAGCCTCAGTTCCAGTATTACTTTCTCGAACCTCACTTGATTCTTTCACCGCATTAGATAAAGTAACTAAATCAGTAGACAAAAGTTCTTTTAGTTCATTAATATCTTTTTGAACTGCATCAGCTTTATCTAGTAATGCCTGAGCTCTCTGAACTCTTTCTTTTACAGAAGAAAGCACTGAGTCGTCAAGATTTAATTTAGTTGAAAGAAGAGAATTTAATTCTTCAACTACTGTTCTTAACTGACTTTTATCAACCGTATTACTACTATTTTCAACAAGTGCAGTTTCTTTATTTTCTAAAGAACTATTGACTACTTCTGATTTATTTTCAGTAGGTTCCTTAATACCCACAGGCGAGTCGCCCTTATCGTTAGGTTGTACTACACCCGCCGTAGATTGTGAATTGCTTCCGCTTACGGTATCTGCGCTAACAACGCGCGCACCTAAAAACATCAGTGCTGCAACAGCAACTGAAGCGGCACCGAAACTATATTTACGAATAGAAAAGCGCAACACCTTTTCACGTTGATGACGCTTGATTCTATTGAGTGAATTTGATTTATTTTCCATTGTCCCTCCTGATGTTAAAACACAAAACCAAATTTAAAAGCACTATTCCCACTGGGAATAAAACAATAAAAACTACTATGATGGATATTTGACATCACAGCTATCACAGCTATCACAGCTATCACAGCTATCACAGCTATCACAGCACAATTATACCACTTTTAACATATTCAATCAAACAAAATAATGTAAATATGCCTAATTTCAAGAATTTTCAGTAAGTTTCAAGAAAGCGCAATCAAGTTATTTATAATAATTAAAAATAAATATACATAACAATAGATATCCGACCCTTAATTTTTCCGATCTTATTCAGATATCTTCTATAAATATAATTTTTATACTATTTTTAAAAATCAAATTCATAAACTTTCTTCTTATAAACAAATAGATGATAGTTTTAATTAAAAAAATCCTATCATTGATTCCCTGCACCTATAATTTCAAAGCATACACTTATACAACGATATTTCTTGAATAGGCTATCACCAAAAGCTACACTTTGACTTCAAATAAGTATAGTGGATTGAAGTTAGAATAGTCCAACACGACTCCTAATTCATTTTTAGAGATTGACCAATCGATTTGCGTACATTTTATTTCAATCCACTATATCTTATTACGAATACTATCTATTTTTCCGAGAATACAAGAACAGCCTTGCACCTCTTGAAATGAGGAACAAGGCTGTTTTTTAATCTTTTGCATTCATTGTCCACTTAACAATGATCCGTTCATATTTGACTAAATGTTTATTTTAGTCTTCTTTTTTCTTTCCAAGAGCAAGTCCGAGACTGCCTAGCATACCAAGAAGTCCTAGAGATGCAAGAGTAGCATTTGATTCTGTTCCTGTATTTGGCAATACATTTTGAGAATCATTTGATTTAGCTCCATTATCAAAAGCATCTGTAGTATCTTCATGATTTACATTCGGAATAACTGAATCTGGAATTGAAGTTGTTGGTGCAGCTGTATCTTGACCAGAATTTCCATTAGCATCAGGCATTACTGGCACAACTGGAATTGGAGTTGGAGTTGTTAGCTCAGGTGTATCGTGACCAGAATTTACATTAGTATCAGGTGTTACTGGAATTGTATTTGTGTTTGAACTTACTTTTCTGAAAATGTGGGTCATTACTGGTTCATTTTCAGAAATCACAGTTCGTACAAATTCATATCCTGGAATTGATCCATGTTCAACATCCTTTTCATTACCTGTCTTAACGGATGGTTTCAATACATTTCCATCTTCATCAATCCAGCGAACCTCAATCATTAGCTCTGGCAATTCAATTGAAGCCGGTAATACACCATTTTCAAAAATTGTTACCTTAGCTGGATTTTCCACTGGAACTTCCACAGCTGGTTTACCTGGTTCAGTAATCTTACCTGTACCCGGAACTTTACCTTCTGGTAATTCACTGTTTGGTACTTTACCTTTACCGTCTTCACCGATTGTGACTGTGATTGGCTTGTTACCTTTACCTGGGATTTCTACCGTAGTTCCTGGTGGGTATGTTGAACCATCTGGTTTCTTCGGTGTTACTGTAACATCACCTGTCTTAGGATCTTGTTCTAACTCTACTTTTGGTTCTTTCGTTATTCCATAAGTTCGAACTGTTGTCGGAGTTACCTTACCTGTTTTTGGATCAACTTCATAGGTAATGGTATCAATCACATCGCGACCTTCAGAATCTTTAGATTGTTCAACCTTAGTTTTCGCACCAACTTTAACGATTGTCTTACCTGCTGGGCTGACGACTGGATTACCAACGTGTTCTGTGATATGACCGTCCTTTGGATCTACATCGTAAGTGGTTGTAGTAACTGTTTTACCTTTTTCACCCTCAGTACGCTGAGCTGGTGTACCGAAGTCACGAGTGTCATCTTTTTCATAAACCACTGCGGGTTCAATTGGTGTTTCTACTACCTTATCCTTAGCTGCAACTTTAACAATAGTATTAGTTGGTTCTTTCGTACGAACTGGTTGATCTTCACTTGCTGTAATCTTTCCAGTATTAGGATCCACAGTGTAAGTTGTTGTGATAGTGTCTTCACCATCTTCACCTTTAACAGTAGTTGGGGCTGTACCTTTTTCTTTCGTATCATCTTTTTCATAGACAACAGGGGATGGTACAGGTCTTGTCTCAGTCGTTGGTTCTTTCGTTTTCCCATAAGTTCGAACAGTTGTTGGAGTTACCTTACCTGTTTTTGGATCAACTTCATAGGTAGTGGTATCAATTACATCGAGACCTTCAGAATCTTTAGATTGTTCAACCTTAGTTTTCGCACCAACTTTAACGATTGTCTTACCTGCTGGGCTGACTACTGGGTTGCCAACATGTTCTGTGATATGACCGTCCTTTGGATCTACATCGTAAGTGGTTGTAGTAACTGTTTTACCTTTAGCTCCTTCAACGCGTTCATTAGGTGTGTCAACTTCTCGTTCACCATCTCTGACGTACTCAACTTCTGGTTCAATCAGGTTTTCTACTACTTTGTCCTTTGCTGCAACTTTGACAATAGTTGCTGTTGGATTTACTACTACTGGTTCTCCTACTCTTTCTGTAATAGCACCTGTAGTAGAATCAACACTATATGTTGTTGTGGTAGTGCGTGAACCTGCTTGTCCTGCTTCTTCCACATTTGGTTGATCTTTGTCGCGTGTATCATCTTTCACATACTTCTTAGGTGATGGGATTTCGGTTGTTTCTACTTTATCCTTCGCTGCGACTTTGACAATAGTATTAGTTGGTTCTTTCGTACGAACTGGTTGACCTTCACTTGCTGTAATCTTTCCAGTATTAGGATCTACTGTGTACGTTGTGGTGATGGTGTCTTCTCCATCTTCACCTTTAACAGTAGTTGGGGCTGTACCTTTTTCTTTCGTATCATCTTTTTCATAGACAACAGGTGATGGTACTACTCTCTTCTCAACTGTTGGTTCTTTCGTTTTCCCATAAGTTCGAACAGTTGTTGGAGTTACCTTACCTGTTTTTGGATCAACTTCATAGGTAGTGGTATCAATTACATCGAGACCTTCAGAATCTTTAGATTGTTCAACCTTAGTTTTCGCACCAACTTTAACGATTGTCTTGCCTGCTGGGGTGACGACTGGATTACCAACGTGTTCTGTGATATGACCGTCGTTTGGATCTACATCGTAAGTGGTTGTAGTAACTGTTTTACCTTTAGCTCCTTCAACGCGTTCATTAGGTGTGTCAACTTCTCGTTCACCATCTCTGACGTACTCAACTTCTGGTTCAATCAGGTTTTCTACTACTTTGTCCTTTGCTGCAACTTTGACAATAGTTGCTGTTGGATTTACTACTACTGGTTCTCCTACTCTTTCTGTAATAGCACCTGTAGTAGAATCAACACTATATGTTGTTGTGGTAGTGCGTGAACCTGCTTGTCCTGCTTCTTCCACATTTGGTTGATCTTTGTCGCGTGTATCATCTTTCACATACTTCTTAGGTGATGGGATTTCGGTTGTTTCTACTTTATCCTTCGCTGCGACTTTAACAATAGTATTAGTTGGTTCTTTCGTACGAACTGGTTGACCTTCACTTGCTGTAATCTTTCCAGTATTAGGATCCACAGTGTAAGTTGTTGTGATAGTGTCTTCACCATCTTCACCTTTAACAGTAGTTGGGGCTGTACCTTTTTCTTTCGTATCATCTTTTTCATAGACAACAGGGGATGGTACAGGTCTTGTCTCAGTCGTTGGTTCTTTCGTTTTCCCATAAGTTCGAACAGTTGTTGGAGTTACCTTACCTGTTTTTGGATCAACTTCATAGGTAGTGGTATCAATCACATCACGACCTTCAGAATCTTTAGATTGTTCAACCTTAGTTTTCGCACCAACTTTAACGATTGTCTTACCTGCTGGGCTGACTACTGGGTTGCCAACGTGTTCTGTGATATGACCGTCCTTTGGATCTACATCGTAAGTGGTTGTAGTAACTGTTTTACCTTTTTCACCCTCAGTACGCTGATCTGGTGTACCGAAGTCTTTTTCAACATCTTTAACGTATTCCACTTCTGGTTCAATCAGGGTTTCTACGACTTTGTCTTTGGCACCAACTTTAACGACTTTTGGTACCATTTCTGTTCTACTAACGACCGGTGTTCCATCCGTTACTGTACCGTTAGTTTCATTAACAAGTGTTAAGGTTGTTGTTACTATCTTACCTTCAGATCCATTATTAGTAACCGTATTAGTTCCTACATCTTTGGTTTTATCTGCTTCATACCGTGTTGTTACCGGAATTATTTTGGTTACAACTTTGGATTTAACGCCATTTGGACTGGCAATGTCTTTCCTTACTGTTGGCGTAAGGGCACCGGTACTTGCATTGACTTCGTAGCTGGTAGTCTTCTTAACAACATCATCGCCTTCTTTAAGGTATTCAACCTCATCTTTAGCTGGCACTTTGACCACTGTCGGAGTTGAAGGTTTGATAACTGGTTTTCCTTCATGTGGAATGAGGTTACCATCTGTCGGATTCACAGTATAAGTTGTGGTTACTGTTCTTGTACCTGGAGTACCAGCTACTGTGATTTTTGCTTCACCTTTAGCTTTTGTCGCATCTTTTTCATAACGAATACTTGGCTGTATTGGCGTAACCACAACCTTAGATTTAGCTCCATTTTGTTTGAAGATTTCCTTTTTCTCTGTTGGAGTAAGGGCACCGGTACTTGCATTGACCGAGTAAGTTGTTGTCTTCTTAACAACATTATCACCTTCTTTGAGATATTCAACCTCATCTTTAGCTGGCACTTTGACCACTGTAGGAGTTGAAGGTTTGATAACTGGTTGACCTTCATGTGGAATGAGGCTGCCATCTGTAGGTTTAACTGTATAGGTTGTGGTTACTGTTCTAGTGCCTGGAGTACCAGCTTCTGTGATTTTAGCTTCATCTTTGGCTCTTGTAGTGTCTTTCTCGTAACGAATACTTGGTTGTATTGGTGTAACGACAACCTTAGATTTAGCTCCATTTTGTTTGAAGATTTCCTTTTTCTCTGTTGGAGTAAGGGCACCGGTACTTGCATTGACCGCGTAAGTTGTAGTCTTCTTAACAACATCATCGCCTTCTTTGAGGTATTCAACCTCATCTTTAGCTGGGACCTTGACCACTGTAGGAGTTGAAGGTTTGATAACTGGTTGACCTTCATGTGGAATGAGGTTACCATCTGTCGGATTCACAGTATAAGTGGTAGTCACTGTTCTAGTTCCTGGAGTACCAGATACTGTGACTTTTGCTTCTTCTTTAGCCCTTGTGGCGTCTTTTTCATAACGAACACTTGGATCAAGTGGTGTAACGACAACCTTAGCCTTGGCACCATCTTTCTTAAACACTTCATCAAGTGTATTTTTAGTAATCTGTCCTGTATCAGGATCTTTCATACTCACAGTTGTTGACTTAATGATGTCATCTCCGCTTTTACTGTATACAGTAGTTTCTCCAACTTTTTCTACAGATTTAACTGTTGTAATTTTTTTATCTTGATAACCTGTCCCATCTAAGGAAATTCGTTTCCCAGACATAAACTCTGATCGTCTATTAATCAGATCGGCTTCAAAATAAGAACGTGAACTATGACCTCCGCTTGTCCGTCCAACATTTATAACAACATCACTATCATTGCTGACACCTTTTCTTATCGTCGAATCATTATCAACAATATAATGAGTCATTTTACCAGACTTAGCTATTTTTTTGCTATCTAAACCTTTCTGCCAAAAGTCACGACCAGAAACCAAACTTGTCACTACTTTTGGGGCATTAAATGTTGTTCCTTTTTTTAATACATTATTATAAAAGTTTCTATAAGCCAACTGTTCTTTAGGAGACATGACTCTGCTGTCAGAATATGCCAACTCATAGGCTTCAACCATTGCCCGTTGTACTAAATATCCTCCTAAAGAATGACCTGTTAAATAAAGATTGGTAATACTCTTATCTTTAGCTAGTTCGCGCATGATATTTTCTGCATCTATCCCCTGTTGAGGATTTCTTCCTGTTCCCAGAGTGATATCTGCTTTAATATCTTTCACATCACTTGTTCCACGAAAGGCTAACACTTGTGCAGTCCCATTTGGTAAATATGAGAAATCACTCTTAGTTTCATACAAGACAGCATCTAGTCCGCTAGATGTATGATAACTTTTCTTCCTTTCCCAATAAGGTCCCAATTCCTTATTCATCATCATATATTCGTAACGTGGTTTACTGTCACCATTCTTTTTATATAACTCTGATTCTGTTAAGGGTTTCTTATGATTCAGCACTCTATCAATATAATTATCATCACGGTAGGACAATTCCATGAACATAATCATATCGCGCTCACTGACATTCCATTTTAATTTTTCATCTGGCTTTTCTTTACTATCAATAATGCCATCCCCATCAGTATCCTCTAACATCGGATGACTATTGTATCCTACATACTTTTTCCCATTTTTTTCATAAATGTAAACTTCATCTTTATCTTTTAAGTAATCATTATCTGTAAAGCCTTCAGGAGTTAAAGTAGGACCATTAACTAACAAGCTATCAATTTTATTGCCTTCTGAAGCAATGATTCCAGCTTTTATTTGTTTAGCATACTCATCAGTTAATTCATACTTTTTAACCTCGGAAGGATTTGATGCTGCTCTCACCGCTGGAGTGCTTGATCTGTCTTCACCCGCCACGAAATCCCTTGTGGTCAAGCTGTTATTTTCCTTATCCCCAGATCTGACGGGTTCTGTAGTCCTTGTAGATCCTATTGGAACATCTCTGGTGTCTAACTCAGAAGAAGGATTATTTTGATTATCTGGTACAGGTTGCACTGCTTCTCTTTTCTCCACAGAAGGTAGAGAATTTTCCGTAGAAGCAAGTACTCCCTGAGATGGTGTAAACAAGGCAATTCCTATTAATACAGAAGCCACTCCAACAGAAAACTTTCGAATCGAAAAACGTTGACGTTTATTAAAAATATCTTTCATTTTACAAACTTTCTTTCTAGCTATTTTTTACAAAATAGAGGGTTCTAATATTTTGCCTTGACAGAATACTAGATCATTTCTTGCCTAAAATTTTAGAACCTTTCCTCTACTTGATTATAAGCTACTACATTGATTTCTAATCATATAAAAAATAGATCGCTTAATATTACTAAAATATCAGTAAAATATAAAAAAATGTAAATATTTTACTTTCAACACTGCCATTATACCATAAAAAATCATAACACTCATGTGTTTTAAAAAAGGTTTGTCAAAAAGTTTTCAAAATCAAAAAACGCATAATATCAGGACTTGAAAACCTTGATACTATGCGTTTTATCTTATACAATTTACTAGATTTACAACTACTATTGGATTTTTATCCAACTCTGTCAAATCTAGATTTTTTCTTCTTTTATATCAATCACAATCTCTTCTGATTCATCAAAAGTTTCAGCCTTTTCTTGCCATTGCTCCTTGAGATTATTGAATTGATTTTTTGATGCTTCTGTCGCTTGACGAGCACATGATTTGGCTTGAGCAAGGACACTGTCCACAGTGATTTCACCTGACTCAACCTGTTCTTTGGTTTTCAGAACAAAATCTGTAGCCTGCTCCTTAACTTCTGTCAGTTTTTCACAGACTTGCTCCTTGGCATACTCCGGATCTTCTCTCAAATCATCTAGAAAATCTTGAGCCTGACTGCAAACTTGTTTGCCCTTGTCGCTTGTTAAAAACAAGGCAAGAGCTGCACCTGAAACGGTTCCTAAAAGGATTGAGGATAGTTTACCCATAAGGATTCTCCTTTTTTATTTTTTGAAAAATTTACTTGCAAGACGAAGAGCTGACAAACTTGCACCAGTTTTGAGTATTTTTGAACCAGCTGATGAAGCTTTCTTGCTCAAGACACGCGCATGGTCATTGAGGTCTGAAACAGATAGAGATAAATCTGCAACAGCATTAAAGAGCGGATCAATCGTTGCCACCTTGACATTGATATCATCTGCCAAGACATTGACCTTAGCCAGCAATTCATTGGTTTGATGCAAGGTCACATCCACATCTGAAGTCAAGGTTTTAATCGTCTTCTCTGTTTCATCGATAACACGGCCAAGCTTTTGTACAGTAATGATTAGATAGACTAAAAAGACAATCAAAGCAAAGGCTACAAGAATATATGCAACTTCTAACATTTAGTTTTCCTCCTCTGTAATATAGTAAGGGGCCTTCTTTCGATTTTGATATAGAATGATAAAAATACCGAGACCGATAAGGACAACTGATAGCCATTGGGACACTCGAAGACCAAAGAACATGAGGCTATCTGTCCGCATGCCTTCGATGATCATACGACCGAAACCATACCAAATCAAGTAGAAAGCAGTAATATGGCCTCGTCTGAGACTCTTCCATTTTCGTCTGAATATCAAATCAAGGCAAATCCAAGTAGATTCCATAGGGACTCATAAAGGAAGGTCGGTTGACGGTAGCTCCCATCAATATACATCTGGTCACGGATGAAGCCAGGTAGATAATCCAGATTATCCACTGCTGCACCATAGGCTTCTTGGTTAAAGAAATTTCCCCAGCGCCCCAAACTTTGGGCAATCATGACGCTAGGCGCCGCAATATCGAGAAAATCCCAAGTATTGATAAGTTTACGATCAGCAAAGATATAGAGCACAAGAGCCCCAGTTATCAAACCACCGTAAATGGCCAAACCACCATTCCAAATGGCAAAAATCTCTCCCAAATTCTGACTATAGTAATCAAAACGGAAAATGACATAGTAGAGACGAGCTCCTAAAATAGCCAAGGGAAAGGCTATCAAGATAAAATCTAAAATATCGTCTGGTATAATCTTCTTTCTAGGCGCTTCTTTCATGGTCAAATAAACCGCAAGAATCAAACCTGTCACAATACATAAGGCATACCAACGAATAGCTAGAGGACCTAGATGAATAGCAATTGGATCAAGCATTAGGCACCTCGTTTTGAGCAATGAGATTTGTCAAGCGTTCTTCGAACAAACGCGTCGCATCAAAGCCCATTTCCTTGGCACGATAGTTCATGGCAGCAGCCTCAATCACGACAGAGATATTACGACCTGTTTTAACTGGAATACGAATACGAGGAATGGCTACGCCAGAAATTTCTATTTCCTCTGCATTGTTTCCAAGACGATCAAAAGTCTTATGTGTATCGTAATTTTCCAAATAAACAGCCAGCTGGACTTGTGAAGAGTCCTTGACAGCACTGGCACCGTAGAGGCTCATGACATCGATAATCCCAACCCCACGAATTTCAATCAGGTGTCTCAAGATTTCAGCCGGTTCACCCCAAAGAGTAATCTCGTCCTTGGCAAAGATATCGACCCGGTCATCAGCTACCAAGCGGTGACCACGTTTGACAAGCTCTAGACCGGTCTCACTCTTACCGATTCCACTATCGCCCTGAATCAAGACACCCATTCCATAGATATCCATTAAGACACCGTGCACACTGGTCCGTTCTGCCAAACGAGAATCCAGATAACTAGATAACTCTCCAGACAAACGACTAGTAGCTGTACGGCTGGTTAAAATAGCAATCTTACATTCTCTAGCAGCCTTTAACATCTCCTCTGGAACCACCAAACCACGGGCAACAATGACCGCTGGTGTCTCAGGTAGAAACATTTTTTTCAAGACTTGGTAACGGTTGTGAGAAGACATCGAAACAAGATAGGACCACTCCTTCATTCCCAAAAGTTGGATCCGCTCTGGTGTGTAGTAGTCAAAATAACCTGTCATTTCAAGACCAGGTCGCGTAATATCCGCTGTATTGATTTCCTTTTCAAGTAATTCTGGCTCGCCATAGACAATGTCTAGTCTAAGCTTTTCAATCACATCTTTCACTAAAACTGCCATCATTTCCTCCTTCAATCGAGTTCTTTTTACTATTATATCAAATTGTAGGAGGATATTTCAGATTTTTGCAGGCTTTGGAGTATTTATTTATACTCAATGAAAATCAAAGAGCAAACTAGGAAACTAGCCGTAGGTTGCTCAAAACACTGTTTTGAGGTAGCAGATAAGACTGACGAAGTCAGCTCAAAGCACTGTTTTGAGGTTGTAGATGGAACTGACGTAGTCAGTATCCTACACATACGGCAAGGCGACGTTGACGAGGTTTGAAGAGATTTTCGAAGAGTATTAAAAGAAAAAAGACTAGATTTCTCCAGCCTTTCATTTCTAATTAGAATTTTTTACGTTTACGAGCTGCTTCTGATTTACGTTTACGTTTTACAGAAGGTTTTTCATAGAATTCACGTTTGCGTGTTTCTTGAAGAGTACCAGCTTTAGTAACCGCACGTTTGAAACGACGAAGTGCGTCGTCAAGAGATTCATTCTTACGTACTACTGTTTTAGACATTTTTTTCACTCCCTTCAAGTTCAAGATCTATTCTATTTTACACGTAAAAGGAATAATTGTCAAGAAAAAATGCGGTTTAATTTTGATTTTTTCTTCCATTTATACAGGTCTTGAAAGCATTAAATAGAAAAAACTGAAGGGCTTTGCTTTTTTATTTTTCAAGTAAGCTAAGCGCTTCAGCATCTGCAATGATGGTCACATCAGGGTGATTTTGGAGGCTACTTGCTGGTAGATTCTCAGTTACTGGTCCAGACACTGTTCCGGCAATGGCTTCTGCTTTTGATGCACCGTAAGCAAAGAGAAGAATTGACTTAGCATCCAAGATGTTTTTAATCCCCATTGAAATGGCTTGGGTTGGGACATCTTCAATCTTGTCAAAAAAGCGCGCATTGGCTTCAATAGTAGACTGGTCCAGTTCGACTAGATGCGTTTGACTGTCAAAAGGAGTACCAGGTTCATTAAATCCGATATGTCCATTACGACCAATTCCCAAGATTTGGAGATCAACTGGATGGTCAGCCAAAATTTGGTTGTAGCGTTCAACTTCAGCTTCAGCATGATCCTTAACCCCACGAGGCAAGAAACTTTCTTTAAATGGTTTTTGGTTGAACAAGTTTTCTTGCATGAAGTGACGGTAAGACTGAGGATTGTCGCCATCAAGGCCTACATACTCATCAAGGTTGACACTGGTTAGATTTGAAAAATCAAGGTCACTCTCAACAATTTCCTTGTAAAATTCAAGTGGGCTGCTTCCTGTTGCAAGTCCTAGGGTTTGAGCTCCATTTGCCAATTTTTCCTTCAAAATCTCAAAAGCTACTTTTCCACCTTCAACTTGGTTTTCAACTTTAATAACTTTCATCTTTTCATCCTCCGTTTCCATCTATATTTATTATATGGTATAGACCAATTTTTGTCAAGTGAAAACGATTTAATTTTCTAAAAAAGAGCGACTATACTTGAAACATGTTATAATGGATAAGATTAGAACTTAGAAAGAATGAACAGATATATGAATACAGCTGATTTTGATTTCCACTTACCTGAGGAATTGATTGCCCAAACGCCTCTTGAAAAACGGGATGCCTCTAAACTCCTCATCGTCAACCGTGAGACGGGAGAAATGCAGGACAAACACTTCCACTCTATTATTGATATGCTGGAACCTGGTGATGCCCTTGTCATGAACGACACCCGCGTTCTCCCTGCCCGCCTCTATGGTCAAAGGAAGAAACTGGAGGTCATGTGGAACTTCTCCTGCTCAAAAATACGGCTGGAGATGAGTGGGAAGTTCTGGCTAAACCTGCCAAACGCCTTAAGGTCGGTACTCGTGTCAGCTTTGGTGATGGTCGCCTCAGCGCTGTCGTTACGGAAGAATTGACTCACGGAGGCCGCATTGTCCGCTTTGAATACCAAGGAATTTTCCTAGAAGTCTTGGAAAGTCTGGGAGAAATGCCTCTGCCACCTTATATCCACGAAAAATTGGATGACCGTGAACGCTATCAAACTGTCTATGCCAAGGAAAGTGGCTCTGCTGCTGCACCTACTGCTGGTCTTCACTTCACCAAAGAACTGCTGGCAGAAATCCAAGCTAAGGGTGTTCATCTAGTCTATCTGACTCTTCATGTCGGACTCGGAACATTTAGACCTGTCTCTGTGGACAATTTGGACGAACACGAAATGCACTCAGAATTTTACCAACTTTCTGAGGAAGCGGCTGCCACTCTTCGATCTGTCAAGGAAAATGGAGGCCGTGTCATCGCTGTCGGAACCACTTCTATCCGCACCTTGGAGACTATTGGTTCCAAATTTGATGGGCAAATCCAAGCAGATTCTGGCTGGACCAATATCTTTATCAAACCTGGCTATGAATGGAAGGTTGTAGATGCCTTTTCAACCAACTTCCACCTGCCAAAATCAACTCTGGTCATGTTGGTTTCTGCTTTTGCAGGCCGTGAATTAGTCTTAGACGCTTATCACCATGCCATTCAAGAACACTACCGCTTCTTTAGTTTTGGCGATGCCATGTTTATCTATTAATTTATATAATCAAAAAACGCATATTATCAGGCATTATAAAACCTTGATAGTATGCGTTTTGTTATGGATAAAGAATTAGTCTGTTCTCAAGCTCTTATCTTTCAAACTCTGAACACTGGCATTGATAACCGCACCGACAATTAAAATCTTAGCGATGAGAATAAACCAGAACATCATGACCACCACGACAATGGAACTGAAAAAACGCACGTCCACTAGGTGATTGACATAGTTGTTAACATAGACTGAAAAGATATTGAGTAGGAAAACCAGAGTCAACAAGACAAAGGCACTACCTGGCAATACATGTCGAATCCGTCGGATCTTGACATTAGGCAGGAAATAATAAAGCATGACCAAGATAGCAAAAATCAGGGCATAAACCAAGGGGCCTGTTAGGTCTTGCAGATAATCAAAGAGAGGATTATCTGATTTCCAGTAGCTTTTGATAAGGTTGAGAAGCATGCGACCAAAGACACTCAGAAAAAGAGCTAACGCAAAGAGAATCTGCAGACCAAAACTGACAAACAAACTCATAAGCTGATGGGAAATCAGTCCACGATTTTTAGCTACTCCGTAAGCTTTATTAAAGGCTTTCTGTAGGAAATTCATGGATTTTGAAAAGGTCCAGAGGGCTGACAAAACCGCAAAACTCAATAAACCCGTTGAAGGTTGGGTCAGCACTTCTGTAATAATCTTTGCGACCACATCATACATGGTATCCGGCAAGAATCCATTGACAACCTTTAAAAATTGGAAACTGGAATTTGAAAATAAGGGAGGATATTGACCACCACCAAAAGCAGGGGAAAAATCGAAATCAACCAATAGTAGGCTACTGCGACACTGGTCAACTCACTATCTGATGCTTGATAATAATGCAAAAAGGCTTTTAATAAAGGCTTGTCTATCAGCTCTTTCCACCACTTCTTCATGTCATACTCCTTCACTTATCATCTTGATTAATTTCTTCTTACCAATTCCATCATATCATAAGGCAGAGTATTGGCAGCTTCCTTCAAGGAATAGTTCTCTAAGTTATTCACATTTTGTCGCAATTTCTTGGCATACTTGGTCGTAATTAACCGTTTTTCTTCATATTCAAAAATCAACTTGCGCTCTAGGTAATAGCCTCTTAGCATCTCATCAATATTATTAGGTTTAACACGATTGATAACCCGTTCGACAAAGGCACCACTGGTAATAATAGCTGTTTCTCTGAGACGAGAATCCTGCATGAAGCTAATCAAGGAGCTCTTATAAACCCCTTTTAGGTTCTCCAAACTTTCGATAATCATCTCTGTATTTTCTAGATAGAGCTCTGCAATTTGGTCATAGTCAAGGGCTCTGAGTTTCTGTGATTCCTCATTTTTCCAACTGCGGAAGGTCTTTCCTAAGGTAAAGACTTCGTGGAGGAGAAAACGTAAAATCCGCAAGGAAACAAGGAAATAATAGGTCAATCGTGAAGCAAACTTGCGATTGATACTTTGTTCCATGCTTTTCAAATAACGTTGGTAGACTCGATAAGCACGCTCACTCATCTTGCCTTCTTCGTAGGCTTGTTCTAAACCATCACTTTCAATACTGAGGATAAGAAGCTTCAAGGCCTCCCAGTCTTCTTGAGCCCCCTTATTTTCTTGACTCAGGATCAGATTTTCAATACGTCCATGATAATTGTCAATAGCCGCATAGAGAGGAAGTTTATTTCTGGTGTCTTCCAACTCTTTTTCCAACTCTAGCGTTACCTCATTCAAAATAGCGATATGCATGAGATGGTCCTTGCTTTCTTCCTGTTCATCAGAAAGATGAGGCAAGACCAAGAGACCTGTTAAAAAGCTTACAAGCGTCACACCTGCGACAAGGAATAGCAAGAGAGGATACTCCTGCTCTAGATTACTTGGTATCAGAAGGATCGTAGCAATCGACACCGTTCCCTTGACACCTGAAAAGGTCAAAAGAAGCATGTCCTTCATATACTTATTTAGCTTTTTCTTGAGACGTCTAGTCCTATAGGCATAATAGCCATAAATCATGACAAAACGAACAGCAAAGAGGACAAAGGTCAGGGCGACAAGAGATCCCAGCAAGAGCAGAGGATTGTAGATTGGATTGGTCAAGATAGGTTCTGCTATCATTTCCAACTCCATCCCTAAAATCACAAAGACAGAACCGTTGAGCATAAAGTTCACTGTATGCCAAACCGTCTCGGTCACCGTATCCACTTGGGCTTCAAGTAGCGTAATCTTCTTAAAACGGCTTGCCTTTAAAATCCCAGCAACTACGACGGCAATAATCCCTGAAACGTGGACTTCTTCTGCCAGAAAGAAGGTCACAAGAGGCAAACTCAATTCTAATAAAAGTTCGCTGGCAATATCCGTTGCTCGCACACTTAGCAAGAAGCTATGGAGGAAACGGTTGGTCATAGCTGTTAAAAAGCCAATTAAAAAACCACCTAGGATTGAAAAGATGAGCGAACTGCTAGCTTGCCCAAGAGAAAAAGCTCCAGTTGTCCAAGCTGTCAAAGCTACCTGAAAGGCCACCAAACCAGAAGCATCATTCAAGAGTCCTTCACCCTTAAGGATATTGGACACGCGCTTAGGAAAGCTAAAACGCTCCGAAAGAGAGGCAAAAGCAACCAAGTCCGTAGGGCCAAGGGCCGCCCCAACAGCCAAACAAGCCGCCAAGGGAAGGCTGAGCCAAAGAAGATGGGCCAAGCCACCCAAACTCAGGGTAGAGATAAAAATCACTGGAAATATGAGATAGACAATGATTCGCCAGTGTTTTAAAATAGCCGTAATATCTGCTTCTTCCGACTCTCGGAAAAGCAAGGGCCCGATAACCAGCGCCAAAAACAACTCTGTATTGAGGTGAAAGTCGGTATTGGGTAAAAAGAGACCAATCACAATTCCCAAAAGAATTTGCACCAAAGGGAGAGGCAAAAAGGGCAGGAGCTTATTGGTTGTACTTGAGACAATCAAGACCAGTAAATAGGATGAGGTAAATCAGTAATTCCACGCACAACCTCCTTAATCTTTTTTACAACAAGATTCAAAAATCTCCTTCTGCTCTTTGATTTTTTGGTCAATCTTGGAACAGTCTTTGTGCTCAATTTTTCTCTGGCACCGTTCCATTTCAAGAGCAACTAATTTTTTCTTGATTTTAAGCATTTTTTTGCTCATGTGTGCTTGGTCTAACACACCCACCGCTCGTTCGTGGTGGGTTGATTCAACAAAATTCTGGCGCATGGCATCCAGCTTTTCACGTAGGTATTGTTTATCCATGTCTATATCTCTCTAATTTTTCAATCATCACTAAAAATGGCGGGTTGTTGACTTGGTTTAAAGTTCGGTAAATGGCAGCTGTGTACTCTTGTTGGTTCAACTGACTGACAAAATCCAAGACAGCATCTTTCTCGAGGTCGCCTCCTTCATGACCATAGTAAATCATGATGGCGATTCGTCCACCTTTGACAAGTAAACCACACAGCTTTTCTAATGCTTCAATCGTTGTCTGAGGTCGGGTGATAACAGACTTATCAGCTGACGGCAGATAGCCCAGATTGAAAATCCCTGCCTTGGCTTCTGTCACAAACTGGGCCAGTGTCTCATGACCTTGCAAGATTAACTGGGCATTGGTCATTCCAGCCTGGTCCAAACGTTCTTGCGTCTTTTCCAAGGCTTGATCCTGAATATCAAAGGCATAGACTTGCTTGGCTAGCTTGGCTAGAAAAAGGGTATCATGACCATTTCCCATGGTCGCATCTACTACGATATCCTCTTTTGTCACTACCTCAGCCAAAAAATCATGTGCCATCTCAAGTGGTCTTTTCATATCAAAACTCCTGTTTTACAGCCTTGCATCCCTGAACGCTTCCACGAAGTCGCATCTCCATCTCAATGCTGTTGAGAACTTCCCATTTATTGAGGCTCCACATAGGACCAATCAGCATATCTCTAGGTGCATCTCCTGTGATTCGATGAATGACGATATGCTTGGGAATGATTTCCAATTGGTCACAGATAACCTTAACATATTCGTCCTGGCTCATCAATTGCAAACGTCCCTCATGGTAATCCCGCTGCATACGTGTATTGGTCATCAGGTGAAGCAAATGCAGTTTAATTCCTTGAATATCGTTATCCGTAACACAGCGGCGGACATTTTCAATCATCATCTCATGGGTTTCACCAGGAAGTCCGTTAATCAAATGGGAAACAATCTCAATCTTGGGATATTTCCTCAAACGCTTGACCGTCTCCACGTACAATTCATAAGAATGGGCACGGTTAATCAAATCAGAGGTTGTTTCATAAGTGGTCTGCAAGCCCAACTCTACCGTCACATGCATGCGCTCCGATAATTCAGCCAAATATTCGATAGTTTCGTCTGGTAAACAGTCTGGCCGTGTTCCGATATTGATTCCTACTACACCTGGCTCGTTGATAGCCTGCTCATAGCGTTCTCGAATGACTTCCACCTTTTCATGGGTGTTGGTAAAATTTTGAAAATAAACCAGATACTTCTGAACATCTGGCCACTTGCGGTGCATAAAGTCAATTTCCTTATAAAATTGCTCTCGGATAGGCGCATCCGGTGCTACGATAGCATCTCCAGAACCTGAAACCGTACAAAAAGTACAGCCTCCATGAGCCACAGTCCCATCACGATTGGGACAGTCAAATCCTGCGTCAATAGGGACTTTAAAGGTCTTTTCTCCAAAGAGTTTTCGATAATAATCATTCAAGGTGTTATAAGATTTCATAACTTTCATTATAACAAAAAACATCCACAATCTCAAAAGCCTGACTTTCCTTTAAATTCCTCTGTTTCTCGTTTCCATTAGCCATTTTTTATGATACAATATGGGTATGATTTTAATGAAATTAGCATCTATTTTATTATTGATACTGACCTTAGTAGTCTGCATTATCATAACCAAACTTTTTAGATTAAAAAAACTAGGACGAAACTTTGCAGATTTAGCCTTTCCAGTCTTGGTATTTGAGTATTACCTGATCACAGCTAAAACCTTTACCCATAATTTCCTCCCTAGACTGGGGCTAGCCCTCTCAGTCCTAGCCATTATTCTCGTTTTTTTCTTCCTTCTGAAAAAACGCAGCTTTTACTATCCTAAATTCATCAAATTCTTCTGGCGTGCAGGATTCTTATTGACCCTTGTCATGTATATCGAGATGATTGTTGAATTGATGGCTCATAAATAAAAAAACTAAATCTAAAACACCTCAATCAAGCTGAAATACAGTGATTGAAGTGTTTTTCTTTATCTTTTTTCAATCTTATTTTCCTTCTTTATCAGGAAAGAGATAACCAATACCTACACAAGCCAGCACACCTGCTCCAATCACCAAGCCACTTGAAATTGGCAACAGGTCCAAAATTGCATTTGCAATGATAAAAGCAATAATTAAACACATGAGACTAGCCTTGTAATCCTTTTTCAAAAGATTCTCTAGAGTGAAAAAGAGGAACAAGCCTACCGGAATCAATGACCAGAGGTTAATGTCCAAAGTTGGCCAGCCAACAGAACCAAAATACACTACTGTCGCTGCTGCTAGTAAAAATACAAGCCCCAATAATTTTTTCATTTGTTTATCTCCAATTTCTTTTTTAGGAACTTTAGTTGTCTAATACTGCACCCCCTCACGTCCCTTACAAAAATCATTATAGCAGAGGGCAGTTTCAAGAACAAGTTCTTTTGCCTATCTGGTCGCTATATCGGTCTAAGTGGTTGAATAATAGCGATAAATAAGGAAGCAGGTGAAAAACTTCCTTCCAAATAAAAAGGAATTAAGCAACCAAACGCTACTTAATTCCTTGAAATTGTCTCATCACCTCTATTAGCCTTTAAATTTTGATAGACTCTATTTTCTAATCAATGTGACCAATATTGTCAATACTAACCCTTTCAATCAATTTATTAGTTATAGAAACTAAATCCATTAATAAATCCAAAAAGGGTATCAATAGTAAAGTAAACTAAATAATTGAGTTATAAATAGCTATTTTCACAAAACGGTTTCATCATTATACTATCTCAGTACACAAACCATTTTTCTATAGCTTTTGTCTTAATCTTGATCTTTTTTCTTTAATCCAAGAAATGCACCTAAGGTAAACATTATTCCGGCAACCAATGACGTAAAGCCTTCGCTAACTGTTCCGGTTTTTGGTAACCTATCATTGTTAGTAGTCTGATTTACTATCAATATTGGTATGTTTATTATCTATGTTCTCTGGTTCATTAAGATAAACTTCCTTCTTATTTTCAAAGTTTTTATCATTTTCATCAGGAACTGTAACTTTGACATCCTCAGTTGAATCAGATCTTTGACTTTCATCTAATTGACTATAATTTACTTGTACAGGAACTGTAGCTGTGACATCCTTAGTTGAATCAGATTTGTGTGAATGATTTTCTCTTTGTAAATCCTCCTTTTCTGTAACTTTTCATCTAATTGACTATGATTTGCTTGCACCTTATCTTTCTTTTTTTGGATACATCAAAAAGTAGGTTTATTTTTCCTCCTCCTTTTTCTCCTCTATTTTTCTTGAATACAGGTTTTATAAGGGTATCTTTTGATAGATTAATAATATAACCAGCATCTTTTTTCCCTTCGACACCAGAAATTTCCCAGCCATCAAATTGATATCCTTTTTCTAATTCTCCCTTATAGACAGGTAAAATAAAATCTTCTTCCGACACTATCGTTTAGAACTCATTTCTTTTCCATTTTTGAATGGTCACAGTCACCATCTGAGGTTTTTAATTCGCTCACCTCTCCCGTATCTTTGTTTAAAATGAATTCTTTTTACGGTTGTATTTCTTGCAAAATCTTTTTACAACAATCTTAATGTTTAGTGTCTTATCTGTTAGTTTGTTTAATATCATCAAATGATTTGTATTCTTTTTCCATTTACATAAATATGTTTGTCTTGAATCTCACCATCGAATCCATTATTTCTTTTTATCATTGATATTAAAGACTACAGATTTTTCCGTCAGCATATTCAATACTAGTATTTCCCTTAGGATCAATGTTTACTTCTGGTTTAACATTATCATATAAAAATTGATAGTGTACTCCAACCGCTTTCGCATTCAAATCGCTATAGCCAGTTTTAAGATAAACATTTCCATCCATATCTGTTACCTTATCTGGGAATCCGTTTGCTTTATAGTCTTTCATTCCCCAGTCCATGATGTCACCGTCTTTAACATTAAGCTTAATGTTAAAATCTCTAGTGTTATCAATGTGTAAATCTCCGTAGATTAAATAATTATCTACAACCGATTCATTAACTCGCAACTCCCAGTTGAAACCACCCTTATCAGAAATCTTACCTCTTAAATAGAATTCTGGATTTCGTACATAAATTTTATTATATTTAGATGGATTAAAGTAGTTCTTGTCCATTGAAAGGTTTACTGGTTTTGCATCAATAAATAACGTAGAGCCATCTTCTTTTATAGCCTCTACATTGGACTTATCCTCTCCAGTGTACTCTTTACCATCCTTACCAAATAATACCAGTTTAGAAGGATCTGTTACAAGATTTCCATCTTTATCGATTGCCTCCCCTTTATCGTTCATTTTAAAGGTAAACACTTGATATCTTACAATGTTAAAGCCGTCCAAAGCCGACATTAATACGGATTGAGTACTTCTTCCATCTTCAACATTTCTACTATCAGCATAAATTATTTTTTCTGATAAGGACTCTTAGATTAGGATTGGCCTTTTGTATTTTTGCTATATCTTCCTTACTATAGACTCCATTTCCTTCTAACATATCCGTTTTTCCAGGATTATAGGTAGTCACTTTTAGTGCATAGCCTTTTCTTAGAATAATGTTATCTTTTAACAGATATTGTTGTTTTTCTGAATCAGAATAGATTTTACCAGATTCCATGTCCGTTAAATTGTTTGGTTTGTTTTTTGAAAGATCTCCTTCTCCTAATTCTATTACATTCCCATAACTTGATGCATACGGATATTCTGTCTTAGTTTCCTTATTTTTTTCAGGCATTCTAATTTTAGTTTCAGCTTTTATCTGATCATCATCTTTCACAAAGAATCTCATATCTCCTGAAAAAGCTAATCCATCCACAATATCATTAATATTAGCGTATAAATCAAATGTCATCGTTTTTGAGTGGGAATCATACTTGGTCGTTTTGATTTCTATCGATTTATAGTTTATTACCATAATATACCTTGGCATTTTTAGAAACATTACTTATCTTTCCAAGAATTTCAAAGTGTCCATCTTTAGACGGGCTTAGAACACCATAAATTTTTGATTTTGATTTCGTCAAGTTTTTCAGTTTCATATTCTAAGGCACTACCATCGTCATAAGCAATGATATTTCCCTTATCATCGTATTTATAATCGTATTCTTCTGTCCTCTTACCAGTTTCACTTGTAAAGTCATCAACTTCTCTAAATTTCTTTTTAATGAGTTTTTTCAAGTCTTTACTTTCAAACTCTCTAATTGTTGAAATCGTTTTATGAATAGTCAAGCTAGATTTTTCTTCGATAGACTCTTCATTTTCTTGATGATGTTCTACTTCAGTTGTCTCTTTGTTTAAGACTATCATCTTTAACTACTTTTTTTCTAAATTTCTTTAAATTTAGATTCAGGAATTTCTCCAAGCTTTTGGTATTTAGATGAATCTTGATCAGGATCTACTAGATAATAGGAAATCATCCCCTTTTCATCAGCATGGTCAGCAAATTTAATTCTATGAATCTTTGTGAAATTGCTAGAGCCATCTAGTGCAATGACTTCAATGATTTTTTTCCTCTTAAATCTCCCTGCACCATTAATTTCATAAATGGTATTTCCGTCTTTGTCAAGTTTCCTATTTCGTCCTTGACCCTCACCTGCATAAGTTACTTCAAGATTTTTTTCTCAACCTCTCCATCTTCATTAACAAGAGCGGCGCCAGCATACCAAACTTCGTTTGCAATCTCATCAAATTTTTTTCAGGATGTTCTTTTTTTGATCTCTCGCAAATAGAGTTTCATTCTTGTATTGATCTTTTTACCTTATGATAAGTATCCTTTGTAATCAACTTAATTTTTTTCAGGATTTGAAAAAAATCAACCGAAACAATCTTAGGGGCTGTGTTATCAATTTTTTTACTGGAATATAGGAAACCTGCCATGGGATAATCTTTAGTTAATCTATATTTAAATTTATAGAAATATTGACCTTCCGCAATCGGTTCAAATTGACCTCTTATCTTAGTAGCTGGATCTTTGGTTATCCTTGCTCTCTGGTGCATTTTTCTTCTCTACCTCTAGGGTTATAGATGAGTCCATCCCACTTTCAAGTCACCCCAAACTTTTTAGCTTTAGAAGATTTGATTCCCTTTGCATCATTTCTCTTTAGAGTTTAAAAATTCCTTTAATAAAGTGTTCTCTCGAAATGACTTTTTAAGTCTCTTTGATTTTTCTCCTCTTTATTTGTATTTACTATTGAAATCAATCCTTCTTCTGCACTTCTTAATACAAGTGGAGAAGGTGTTAATCCTCTCTCAAGTTGAGCATCTTGAGGATTTCCATTTGAATCTAAAGGATAAATTTTTAGCAATATTAGAACCACTTGATGATGGTGCGTTGATACCCTTCGTTATTGAAAAGCAAATAATTCTGGATTTTTGATCTAGAGATGTTGTATTTTTTTATCTTTTTCTATTTTTGTATAACTCCTGCTGGATTAAATTTATCTATACCATGTTCTCCACCAATTCCCTTATTTAAGGTTCCTGGAATTTTTTTGGTTTACCATCATCATCATAACCTTCCATTGTTTTTTTGATTTTTGAACCCTTCTTCCCAGGCCCATTTATCAAGGATTGGTTCCTTATTCCAATCCCCAGCAAATCCCATTAGAGGCATCGATAAAGATGGTTGGAAATTTATTTTCTTACCCGTTGGAGTTTAAAGCTTCCATTTCTTCCACTGATTCAAAAATGAATAAATGATTCTACAAATTTATTTTTTTGTTTTTTTAGCCTCTCCAACGTTTAGAACCGCATTTAAATCAAAGCTAGAATTTGGGCTTATAGTGAGGTGTCATGCTCAAATGTGATATTTGCTCCTTTGATTTTTTCTGGATGGATTTCTGGAACAATTTGCTTACCATCTGGAGATTTTTCATCTTTGTATGTTTCATCCAGTTTTAGTCTATCAGTTAGAGCGTCTGTAGTTACCGCTGATGCTGAAACTTTAAAGGTTAAAGGTCTGTTTGATGTATTGTGAAGCTTAATTGTAAAGTATTTTTTATCTCCTTTTATTTCTTTAAGAGAAATCGAACCATAAGAATTTACCAAACCTTTAGAATCCTTGTTTTTGAAAGTCGCTACGACTTCATTTCTCAAAGCATTGGCAACATTAATTAGCCCTGCTCCCTGTTGTCTAGGTGATGCAAAGTATTGACTTTTTTCTTTCCAAGAAGTTGCGTCCATCATAGGCCGTGCAGTATTTTGTAGGGCAATTTTTGTAAGACTTGTAAGGTCTATTTTGTCATCTCCCTTAAGATTTTTCAAGGCAGGTCTTTCAAGCATTTCCTTTAACTTTGGTCTAATCAAAACAGTAGAAGCTGCCACGATTGGAGTTGCCATACTAGTCCCTGACATATAACCATAAGTTGATTTCCCATTAATGACATTGAGAGTGGATTTAATGTTTTTACCTGGTGCTGAGACATCAGGTTTTAAAAGCAAATCTGTTCTCGGTCCCCAAGATGTGGATCCTGCTGGAACTATGATATCTTCTTTATAGAGTTCTTTATCTGTGTCAGGTGCAAACTTAAAGTCAATCTCTTTTTCGTCACCTACATTCGGTTTATTAGAATTATAGCTGGCCATATCAATTGGATAGTATTGATCCAATTTATCTTTGAAATCTTCCTTACTATTTCTTTTAACCTCAGTTTTTTTATCAGGGTTAATCATGTTCCATAACTTTACACCATCATCTCCTGAAATTGAAAATACTTGACTAGTAGTTCCTTCATCCTCCTCATATCCCATGGCTGGAAGCTCTGTCCAATTATCTCTATTGTAGTAATTTACAGTATTTACAACCATAATGCCACGTGCGCCCTTATCCGTAGCTCTTTTAAAAGAATTTTTTAAATCCTTTGTATAAATTCTATCCATTACTGCAATTTTGCCCTTAAGATCCAAACCTATCAAATCTTGGTCTTGACCCTTGCCTATATATACAAATTTTACTTTACTAGGAGCTTTTGATCCATCTTCATTTGTTGTGATTTTATTCTTATCGAAAAAGGCCCCTATATTTCTGTATTTAAAACTTTCTCCACCTATGTTAACTTTATCAAACTCAACTGTTTGATTTTTAGCAGAAGCAACTGCTATCGCATCTTCATGTGCTGCAGTTCGTGTTACATTTCCAGTGTCGGTCATTTTTCAGATTATTATTTGCCACTAAATCCCATGAAGAACTTGAAGCAGAAGTCGCATAGTTACCCGTAGCTACAACCATTGGAATGCCTGCTTTTCTTAACGCTCTAATAGCTTCCCAATATTTCTCACCTACAAGACCTGTTCCTGTAAAGCCAGATGATACCGAAACAACATCGACATTGTGTTTGATCGAATCTTCAATAGCATGAAACATTGTTTCATCTCCTGCGAAGCCAGATCCTGCGTCAGAGTACATTTTTATAAGAGAAGATCTGTGCATTAGGAGCAATTCCATCTATTCCGTTAAAGTTTTTAATATCTTTTTCAGTATCATTTCCCGCAAGAATCCCTGCAATATGCATTCCATGTGGATCAAAATAATCGCTTCCATCATCAGCTTTTTCTACAGTGATTTTACCACCATTATAATAATTGAAAGCATGAGGGATTTTTATCACTCAACCAGAAATTTTTTTATCAGTACCTTTTTAAGTCTTCTTTTTTTGAATCTCATTGAGCCTTTAGCATCATCATCAATCCTCATGGCCTTATGCCTATAATCTGTCCCGGTATCGATATTTGAAATGACCATACCTCTAGCCATCAAAAATTTTTTTACCAAATGGAGCATTGATAGACTTTTAGGTAATCAATTGCCTCTTCAACTCCAATTTCCTTTCTAGCATGATTCATCATTGGCTGGACTTTTTTGTGATCGTTCAACCGATGAGATACCTTCTATTAGTTTAATCTTATCCAGATTATCTGGAGTTGTTTCTATTGCAACACCATTAAAAAAACCGTATCATAAGTATATAAAACTTTTTGTATCCTTAAGATTGGATAATTCCTTGATTGCTTTTTTTCTCCAGATTCTTTATCTTTAAATTCAGCAATATAGACAAGTTTATCCTCTTTTTTTGGGACTTTCTGGGTCTTTACTTGCAGACGAGTCCACTTTATCTCCTTTGGGATTGATTGGAATCTTCTTTGATTTTTTTCTTCTTCATTGCTAGTTTTATTATCTCTCACAGATTCTTTACTAACAACTTCTTTTTTTCCTCAATAACCGTTGTTTTCTTTCTCTTTCAGTATCCTTTGAAGTTTCTATAGCATTATGAATATCTTCAAGTTTTTTTCTTTGTTTTTCGTTTTTGTTTACCTACTACTTTTTTTCTTTATCAGATATTTGTTTAAAGAATCTTCAGAACTAGGTGTATCTGCTAGGATTACCTCATTAGGGACATATGCTGCTAAAATAACTGCAGCTGTGGTTAATGACAATACTGTACTTTTTTTCATTTTAATTCCTTACATATTTATTTAACTTCCAATAGATAGAAAAACTTTAACTTTGCTAGCCTTTTGTTATAAAAAAAGTTTTTACTAAGTATTATCTAGGAAATAGAGTAGTGCATTTATATATAATTGTTAACTCTCTGAAAAATAGTATATCAATTAAAAAAAATTTAAGTCAAGAAAAAAATTAATATGCATTAATTTATTTTTTTAATACGTATTAAAAAAATAAGGTTAAGTCAAAAAAATTCGTAGTTAACTGGGATACATTATAAGCACATTCACATAATCAAAAATAGTAGGAATCAAGTTGAACCACTACCAAAATCACAAAGTCAAACATCATTGATGAAATATCAGCGCTATTAAATAATATAAAAACCGCTAAGAACTTGGCTTAACGGTTATTTTTCTACATATCTAATTTTTCAAATCTTCAGTCGTTTATCTACCTATAACCTAGGCTTTATGAGTGTCTTGCTCTAGCAACTAATACTCAATGAAAATCAAAAAACAAACTAGGAAGCTAGCCGCAGGTTGCTAAAAGCACTGCTTTTAGGTTGTAGATAGAACTGACGAAGTCAGTCACATATATACGGCAAGGCGACGTTGACGTGGTTTGAAGAGATTTTCGAAGAGTATGAGCTAAATCGGCGATTACACTTACAATATAGCACTCTGAGAACAGATGTCAAGGAATTTTCATCTTTATTAGAAAAAGCCTGTCCTGAGACAAGGCTTTGATAACATCTATGCTAAGAACCCGCACTTTCGTAGGCATCTAAACCACTATCCCAAAGTTTAAGGGAAATGACAAAGAAAACCATAGAAATCAACATCAAACCTCCGATGTTAAAGATTACATCCTTGTCCTGCAAGAAATAGCTGGCAGGATAATAGGCTGTAAAAGCGAAAGGCACGATAAAGCTAATCAACCAACGAAGAAATGAATTGTAAATGGAAATGGGATACTTGGCAAAATCATTAAACATATAAAAAATGTAAATCATGGCGCCTGACTGTTTGGTCCAAAAAGCGATACTAGATGTCGCGATTTTCAAGGAAGTATAAATCAAGGTAGCAAAAGGAATACAAACTAGGAAAATCAGGAATTTTGGAAGAGTCCAAGCAATGCTAGATACCGTTGTCGCTAGTAGGATCCCACCAACCAAGAGTTCGCCCAAGGCATCAATCTGAAAGGTTTCAACTAGGATGTGAAAGAGAGGATTGATAGGACGAGTCAGATACTTGTCAAACTCTCCCTTTCTCACCAAGCGTTGTCCCAATGCCCAGAGATTATCAAAAAAGAGATGGTCCAATCCCTTAGGAATCAAGGAAAAACCATATATAAAGGCAATTTCTTGGAAGGACCATCCTTCTAGCGAGGGGATATGTTGAAAGATGACATTGAGAAACAATAGGTTCAGGCCTTGAGTCAGAAAGACTCCCAGGACTCCAACCACAAAATCCACCTTGTATTCCATGATCTGTTTGATGTATTGTCTGATAAAAATCAGATGCATGCGTTGATATTTTTTCATACTACCCTCCTTGAATGGTGATAAATGACTGGACTCGTTTCCAAATCAACTGAGACAAGCCTACCATCACTAAGAGCCAGAAAAACTGCAAAGCGAGCGCCTGAATCATCTGACTGGCATCGTATTTCCCAACGATAATCATGACCGGAGTGTAAATCAAGGATGAAAAAGGCAAGAAGGACAGAATATCTGAAACAACCTTTGGAAAGAAAGCCAAGGGAATCAAACTTCCAGACATAAAGGCCACTATGGAAGTCTTGAGGAGATTGGAACCCCAAAGATTTTTAAACACAAAGGCAGAAAATCCAAAGCAAATATTAAAGAAAAAGTTAATCAGATAGGCCAGCGTTAAGCTAAAAAGATAAAGGACAGTTAATCCCAGCACTTCTACAATCCCTTGCCCAGATACGATTTTCATCAAAACAATGACACTTAAAAATGGAAGGCCAACGCTGATAAAAATCAACCACTTGGAACCAAGCTCAGTGAAAAGATAAGAGGCCGCAAAATGCACTGGTCTCAGTAAGCGCATGATAATGGAACCATCCTTGACCTCCTCCCCAATCATAAAAGAAGAATCTGACCTAGTAAGAAGATTGGTCACAAAACTCATAATGATGTAGAGGGTGATATCCGCCATACTGAAGCCCTGAATTAAAGACTCCTGGGAGGAATCAAAGACTGCCTTCCAGAGATAAAAAAAGGCCACAAAAGCCCCCCATGACATCCCCAATCCGATAGAGAATAAAGTTGACTCGATAGGTAATCAACTCCTGAACACCTGCATTGATAAAGGGTTTATAACGTCTCCACAATTTGACCATCTTAGAGCTCCTTTCGGTAGAAGCGGCGGATAATATCCTCGATATCTGTATCCACCATTTTCAAATCGCGGATTTCAAAATCAGACAGGGTTTGCTTAATAATATCAGCTGATTGGTAGCGAGAACTATCAAACTCAATGTTGAGGCTATTCCCCTGTCTATCAATTGTCATATCCGAAAAGCCTTCATAGTGAGAAAGGAGATGACTTTGACCTGGTAGCAGTTCAAAGGAGAGAGTCTTCATCTTACCAAATGTTTCCTTGAGCTGGCTCACCGTTCCATCAAAAATCTCTTGCCCCTTATCAATCATAAAAATCCGATCACATAGCTGCTCAATATCACTTAAGTCATGGGTGGTCAAGAGAATGGTCGTCTCTTCCTCCTGATTGATCTGAGTAATAGCCCGACGAATATTGTCCTTGACCGAAACGTCCAAACCAATGGTCGGCTCATCTAAAAAGAGAACCTTGGGATTGTGAAGTAAGGAAGCCGCAATATCAGCCCGCATCCGTTGCCCCAGTGAAAGAGTCCGCACGGGATCCTTGATAAAGTCCTTCAAATCCAAGACTTCATTCAAAAAGTCCATTCGCTTATGAAAGAGCGAGTCTGGCACATCGTAAATCTCCTTCAAGACCGTGTAGGTCTCTTGTAAAGCCAAATCCCACCATAGCTGGGTGCGTTGTCCGAAAACGACTCCAATATCCTTGACATAATCTTGGCGATTGTCCTGGGGAATCTTGCCATTAATCCGACAAAAACCAGATGTCGGTTTCAAAATCCCTGTCAGCATTTTGATGGTTGTCGACTTTCCAGCACCATTTGCCCCGATAAATCCTAAAATCTGCCCTTTTGGAACTTCAAAAGTCAAATCTTTGACCGCTTCAAAGGTCTGCTTTTCAGGATGAATAAAGGAACGTAAAGCCCCCTTCAATCCCGGTTCCTTAACAGTCTTCACAAAATTTTTCTGAAGATGTTCCACTTCTATCATTGCCATATCTATCTCCCTATCGCAAGGAATAGCAACATTGTATTTTTGACTACAAATATTCTAAATCCTTACTTTCTACACCTTCTACATTTTATTGCTACAGAAGGCTTTATACCAACCTATTATAGTCCAATAAAAACTAGAATGCAAGCGTTTGCTTAAAGTTTATGAAATTGAAAATTTTTCTCATAAAATGATATTTTTAATCCAATATTCTGGCTTAATAGTTCCCTTAAAACACCAAAAAACCCACCCAATAGGCAGGTTTCTATTCTGTATTATTCAGCTAGATTATGCTTTACCTTCTGAACCGAATACATCGATACGTTCTTCAACTGATGCTTGGATAGCTTTTACACCGTCAGCCAAGAATTTACGTGGGTCGAAGAGTTTTTTCTTGTCGTATTCTGCTTCGTTTGCTTCGTAGTCACGAGCAAATTTACGAGTTGCGTTAGCAAATGCGATTTGGCATTCTGTGTTAACGTTAACTTTCGCAACACCAAGTTTGATAGCTTCTTGGATTTGCTCATCAGGAATACCTGAACCACCGTGCAATACGATTGGGAATCCTGGAACAGCTTCAGTCAATTTTTGCAAGTGATCAAGGTGAAGACCTTTCCAGTTTTCTGGGTAAGGACCGTGGATGTTACCGATACCAGCTGCCAAGAAGTCGATACCAGTTTCAACCATTGCTTTAGCGTCTTCGATTGGAGCCAATTCACCATCACCGATGATTCCGTCTTCTTCACCACCGATAGTACCAACTTCAGCTTCCACTGATACACCATTTGCATGAGCAAATTCTACAACTTTACGAGCTTTTTCAAGGTTTTCTTCAACTGGAAGGTGTGAACCATCAAACATAACTGAAGTATAACCAACTCGGATACACTCAAGTGCATCTTCGTAGTGACCGTGGTCAAGGTGGATAGCTACTGGTACAGTGATACCCATTGATTCAACAAGGTTAGCGATCAAGTTGCGAGCAACTTTGTAACCACCCATGTATTTAGCAGCACCCATTGAAGTTTGGATCAAAACTGGAGCTTTTTTAGCTTCTGCTGCGCGCAAGATAGCTTGAGTCCACTCAAGGTTGTTTGTGTTAAATCCACCAACTGCATAACCGTTGTCACGAGCTGCTTGGACAAATTTTTCTGCTGAAACGATTGCCATTTTATCAGGCCTCCTGTATATTTTTATGGGTCATCCCATTTACATTGTTCATTTTATCACTTTTTGACAAAAAAAGCTAGTTTTTCCCGCAGTTTCGATTGAATTTCTTCTAGCTCCATCTATGTAAACCCTTTCTCTCCCTAGTCTTGGGCTACTTTTGGAAAAGCTATAAAGAAAGTTAAACGATTCTCCTCCATCTCGAAACGATAAGATAATTTTTCATGTTCTAATAGACTCTTAACCACAAAGAGCCCCATCCCAGAACCCTTAGCCTTGCGACTAGCATGATCAGAAAAAGATTGGGCTAGTTTTTCTTGTTCTTCAGGACTACAGCTATTCTCGATAAAGAGCTCCCCTTCTCTTTCTCCAATTCGGACCAAGCCACCTGGAACAGAGTGCTTGATAGCATTACTGATGAGGTTAGACAAAATCAACTTCATGACAGATGGGTTTAGATAAGCCTGCTGATGAGTCAAACTATTGTCTATCTGGAGATCTCTTTCCTTGGCTAGCAAGGCATAATCATCAACCAGACTTTGCGTTATCTGGTATAAGTCAATTTGTTCCCTATCATCTCTTAATTCCTGCACAGACGAGAGAGAGAGTATCTGGAGAACGTGGTGATTGAGCTCATCCACAATTCCCAAGGCAACTCCCAGATAGTGGTCTCTATCCTTATAGCGACCGACATTTTCTTTCATGTTTTCGATCAGGATTTTCAAACTAGCCAGAGGTGTTTTTAATTCATGAGAAGCTCCACGTAGGAATTCGACCTTCATCTTTTCCAGCTGGAGAATGGCTTCATTCTTATCATGCAAATCCGCAATGACAGTCAAGAGGTGCTGGTAGAGGCTATTGATTTGTTCCTTGAGATCACCAATCTCATCCTTAGAATCCACGCGCAATCGCACTTGGGAATCCAGTTCCATCATCCGACGGGTTATTCGCTTAATTTCCAAAATCGGGGCAACAATGGTCCGAGCATAGATGTAGGCCACCAAGAGGGAAATCAGAAAGGATGCCAGCAAGGTATAGGGAAGAAACTGGAGACTGATCTGCTCTGCTTCCTTTTGCAAATCCATGGAAGCTAGAAATTGGAGGGTCATAGTACCACCGTCTTGCGTTTTCACCTCACGCTCCTCAATAAAGAGAGAGGTGGTCTGGCTGTCTGTATCCAGAGGAAGGCTGTCCTTGACTTCTAACTTGTCCTCGGTCATCTCTCCCTTGACAGCTCCCTTGATATCACTCGTCTGAGAGTAGAGTTCTAAAACTTGTTCAATCCTTTCTCTATCCTTTCCATCAAGTGATTGTGCAATAGCTGTCGCTTTCTGGCCAATGCTTTCCTGACGATGACTAAGATAAGTCGAGGGAAAGAGAAAATAAATAGCTAAATGAAGGCAGATAACCAGAACACTAAATATCGAGAAGGTATAGATAAATATCTTTGTAAATAAACCTGTTCGTCTCATTTTCGCTCCAATTTATAACCAACATTGCGCACTGTAAGGATGCAGTCCAAGTCCAGCTTTTTCCGCAGTTCCTTGATATAGACATCAATGACACGGTCAAAAGGAACCTCATCTGTCGCCTTCCAGACCGCATCGATTATCTGAGACCGAGTCAAGGCCCGGCCTTCATTTTTTACCAAATAATCCAGTATTTCCAACTCTTTGGCATTAATGGCCACTTCTTGACCCGCGAGGCTTGCACTGTAGCTCTCAAAATCCACCTTAGCATCCTTATAAGAGAAGACTCGTCCCTTATCATAATAGCGCTTGAAAATCGCGTCCACCCTTACTTTTAAGAGGGAGAGGGAGAAGGGTTTTTCCAGATAGCCATCCGCCAGAGAAGCAAAAGCACTCATCTTGTATTCCTCATCCTGAAAAGCTGTCAACATCAAGACAGGAACCTGACTGATTTTACGAATCTCAGATAGGACTTCTAGACCATTGAGCTTGGGCATCTGGATATCCAGTAAAACCAAGGCTACTTCATAGTTGGAAAATTTTTCTAAGGCTTCTTGACCGTCTGCTGCCTCAATGGTTTCATAACCGCAATCCGTCAAATAGTCACTGACTCCTTCACGGATCATCTTTCATCTTTCAATTAAAATTTTCATACTTAACTTGTTTCTTTTTTATTTTTCTTATAATAAATACTCACTTATTTATTATAGCCTCTTATTGGTCTTTTGTCTTTAAGAAACTTGTTACTAGATAAACAAAGAGAGCCTATCGCTCTTCTGCTTACATTTCACTCCTATGGAAGTGAAGTTACATTGCTGTTTTTGGAAAATGTTACAACGTAGTTATAATCTTTCCCATTAGCTTGATAGACATAGTCCTCTTTGAAAGTGTAGCCGCGTTTGCTCAACTCTTCTCTCTTAGCTTCAACTTGGCTCTTTGCCGCTGCTTTCACCTGTTCAGGTGTTAAACCTTCCGCGATTTCAAGAGAAGTTCCATCAATATCTCCTAGGAAACCTGCAATATCTTTCATTTTATCAAAGTTATAAAATACATTTACTTTGACCTTTTGAGGAGCTGGCTGTTCCAGACTTCTACGATTTCTGCTAGCACGTGGTTGAACTGCTGGAGCCATTCTGAAACCTCTGGTTCCTACCGGTTGCGTTTTGGCTTCTTTTGTGAATTCTATAACATAATCATAGTTATCTCCACCCTCAACGATTTGATCCAAGTCTGTTTTTGACGTAACTGTAAAGCCTTGTTTTTTCAGTTTCTCAATTTGAGCTTTTGTTTTTTCTTCAATAGCTCGTTTTAAGTCTTCTTTAGATACATCTCCGGAGACAGTAAGCATATTTTCACCACCTAATTCTCCTAATGCTCCAGCTATATCTTTAAGGGCTTTTAAATTATAATAGATATTTATTTGTTTTGTTTTATTTGATAAATCTCTTTTCACAACTTTTTTAGCTCTTACTTGAACTTCTGGTGCAATTCTGAAACCTGTAGTTCCTGTTTTCTCTTTAGTGAAAGTTACTACGTAGTCATAATGAGTTGCGTCTGCTTGATCAATACCTACAAAATATTCATCAGCAATCTTGTATCCTTTTCTTTCAAGTTCTGCTTTCTTCTTATCTATTCTTGCTTTTAAAATAGATTTCAAAGCATCACCAGAGACATCTTTTGGTATGTCAACTTCATTTTTACCACCTAAATCATCAAAGAATCCAGGAATATCTTTCATACCATCAAAATTATAATAAATAGAAACTTTATTTTGAGGTTCATCTACACTTCTTGCACGACGTGTTACACGTGGTTGATACACTGGTGCATTTCTAAAAGCTGTATTTTCTGGTGTACTATTTCCATGCCCAATAACATTGTTATCTCCAATATGTGTTCCTGCTGGTCCGTTTCCAGATAATCCTGAATTTGTGTAATCTGGTTTACCTTGGTCAACTCCAGGAGTATTAATCTTAGCTAAGTCATCTGAATAATTGTCCACTACAGCCGCTTGATCTTCCGTAGTTTTTGCTTGTTTCATTGCTTCTTTAGCTTTTTTTGTATATTCTTCTACATTTAATTTAGCAGCTTCTTTTTCACTAGATGATAGACTACTCGACTCAATTTCTTCTAATTTAATATTTTTACGTGACTCTAACTCGGAGTCATTTTCCTCTAGACCTTTTTCAACATCATCTTTTGGTTCAGTTGGATTGTTCTGATTATTTGAATCCGCTGGAGTGTCTTCTGTTGTGCCTGAACCTGCTGGTTGGTTTTCCGCTGGTTGCGATGGAGTTGGTTGTTCTGTTGCTCCTGGCGCTGCTGGTTGGTCTTCCACAGGTTGCGCTGGAGTTGGGGTTTCTGTTGCTCCTGGCGCTGCTGGTTGATCTTCAGCTGGTTGCGCTGGAGTTGGGGTTTCTGTTGCTCCTGACGCTGGAGTTTCTTCAGCTGGTTGCGCTGGAGTTGGGGTTTCTGTTGTTCCTGACGCTGGAGTTTCTTCAGCTGGTTGCGCTGGAGTTGGGGTTTCTGTTGCTCCTGACGCTGGAGTTTCTTCAGCTGGTTGCGCTGGAGTTGGGGTTTCTGTTGCTCCTGACGCTGGAGTTTCTTCAGCTGGTTGCGCTGGAGTTGGGGTTTCTGTTGTTCCTGACGCTGGAGTTTCTTCAGCTGGTTGCGCTGGAGTTGGGGTTTCTGTTGCTCCTGACGCTGGAGTTTCTTCAGCTGGTTGCGCTGGAGTTGGGGTTTCTGTTGCTCCTGGCGCTGCTGGTTGATCTTCTACCGGTTGCGCTGGAGTTGGGGGTTCTGTTGTTCCTGACGCTGGAGTTTCTTCAGCTGGTTGCGCTGGAGTTGGGGTTTCTGTTGCTCCTGGCGCTGCTGGTTGGTCTTCCACAGGTTGCGCTGGAGTTGGGGTTTCTGTTGCTCCTGACGCTGGAGTTTCTTCAGCTGGTTGCGCTGGCGCTGGGGTTTCTGTTGCTCCTGGCGCTGCTGGTTGGTTTTCCGCTGGTTGCGATGGAGTTGGTTGTTCTGTTGCTCCTGGCGCTGCTGGTTGGTCTTCCACAGGTTGCGCTGGAGTTGGGGTTTCTGTTGCTCCTGGCGCTGCTGGTTGATCTTCTACCGGTTGCGCTGGAGTTGGGGTTTCTGTTGCTCCTGGCGCTGCTGGTTGATCTTCTACCGGTTGCGCTGGAGTTGGGGTTTCTGTTGCTCCTGGCGCTGCTGGTTGATCTTCCACAGGTTTCACTGGAGTTGGGGTTTCTGTTGCTCCTGACGCTGGAGTTTCTTCAGCTGGTTGCGCTGGAGTTGGGGTTTCTGTTGCTCCTGGCGCTGCTGGTTGATCTTCTACCGGTTTCGCTGGAGTTGGGGTTTCTGTTGCTCCTGACGCTGGAGTTTCTTCAGCTGGTTGCGCTGGAGTTGGGGTTTCTGTTGCTCCTGGCGCTGCTGGTTGGTCTTCCACAGGTTGCGCTGGAGTTGGGGTTTCTGTTGTTCCTGACGCTGGAGTTTCTTCAGCTGGTTTCGCTGGCGCTGGGGTTGCCGGCTCTTCAGCTTTCGGCGCTGGGGTTGATGGTTCTTCAGCTTTCGGCGCTGGGGTTGATGGTGTTTCCACAACTACTGGTGTCGTTTGTTTAACAGTAGTAGTTTGCTCTCCAGTTACAGTATCTGTCTTTGTTTCAATTTCATAACTTTGACAGCTACCAGAATTATCAATCGACACTCGCTGTCTTTTGACTTCTGTATTTCCATCTTTTAGAAAAGCTTCTTCGCTAAAATACAATTTATTATTAGCAAAAATCAAATCTCTATTTGCAATACGATTTATCTCAACCAAACTATCAACAGATAGCCCCGTTGCTCCACTAATAGCACTTAGTGTATCTCCCCACTTAATTGTGTAGTGTGACAAATTGTTTATATTTTGAATATCAGCTTTTACTTCTGCAACTGTTCTGGCTACCCAAACACCATCTTGTTCATTAGCTGAAACAGTTGGAGCTAAAAAGCCCAGCCCCAATAAAATCACACCTGTCGCAACAATTGCACCGGTTTTCAATTTTCTAAAGCCACGTAGGGATAATGTCCCTCTAACATTTGTTTGTCTCATTGTTTTCCTCACTATTTTATATTTGTAAAAGGCAAAGTCAGCCACAGCAGGCTCATCTACCTTTGCAGTATGGATAGGTGTCTACAAGTTTTCTATTTATTTAAAAACAAATTATGGATAAATTTTTATGCATATTTGAATATAGAAATTGCAAATTATCCTTCCACTGAATTCAACGATTTTAGTATATCACATCAACCATCAAAAGTACAAAGAAAGCAACTGAAAGCAATGATTTTTACCACTGCTTTCGGCTCTATTTTGAATTGTTAAATAGCCATTCTCTATCCACCATTCTTGAATAGAAAAATAAGATGTAGTCTCTATTTTAGACTAATTTTTTCAAATTTATTCACTATCCAGCAAGAGCTCTTTTGGTTGTTTTCTTAGGAGATTGCTTGAAGCCAGCGCCATAACGAGAACCACTAGAACCAAGGCAAGGACAAAGACGATGATAAAGTCTGATGTCTGAATGGAAATATCTAGGCTCGACAAGGTCTTGCTAAAGCCATCTACCTCTGCACCACCACCAAGGTTAGAGGCTTGAGCAGCCTTGCTAGCTTGCTTGGCAACACCTGAAGTGACATTGGCAAGAACAGTATTTCCGATTGCACGCGCTGTGTAAGTAGCTAAGAAGTAAGCAGAAACAAGAGCAGGGATGGCAATCAAGATGGATTCAGTGATGAATTGACCCAAGATGCTTGCCTGCTTGAGACCAATAGAGAGGAGAATTCCTACTTCCTTGCGACGAGCGTTGATCCAAAGGCTGAGCAAGAGGGCAAGGAGAAGAACTGAGAAGCTCAAGCTACCCCAGAAGAGGAGGTTGGCCATCTTGTACATACCAGAGATGGATTGCTCAAGAGCTGGGTAGTTAGAGGAGCTCTTCACCAGTGTATAGCTCTTCCAGTTGATACCACTGATACCGTTCAACTCTTTCATGACGTCATCCAAGTTTTTGTCTGCTGTTACAAAGAAGGTTGCGTCCCCATAAATAGCTGTGTCTTCTGTGTATCCATAAAGCTTTGCAGCAGTGTGAATGTCTGTGATAGCTGTATTTTTCGTAGAGTTCTTGTGAGTAGGTTACTGCCGACTTATTGTGACCATCAAAGAGTCCCTTGATTGTCACTTCAACTGTTTCCTTGGCACCTTTTTTTCATTGTCTGCATCGTAGATATTAGAGTCTAGTTTGACCTTATCCCCTACTTTCCAGCCGTGTTTGACTGCCAAGTCCTTGTGCAGGAGGATCTTGTCCTTGTCGTCGTTTGTTAAGTGCTCTCCTTCAACCAATTTATAAGAACCAGAGACAAACTTGTCTTCTTTAGAGGAGTCATTGACACCTGTAATCATCAAGCTACTTCCAAAATGTTTAGCACGGTCAGGTGTCAGATTTTTCTTGGTATCTGGCGTTTCGATGAGTTCATATCCAGTCAAATCTCCTATAGCGTTGATGCGTTTAACATAAGACTCGATGGCCTTGTTTTCGGTGATTTTTTTGATATCTTCACCCTTGATATTCCCAGCACCACGTGGCGTCCCTTGATTAACGCGACGATTGATTTGCATGGAGAAGCTATTGGTGATATTTTTAAAGGTCTCCTGAGAAGCCTTGGCAGTAGCTCCCTTGATCGACAAGCCGACCAAACTCAAGCTCGCCATGAGGAGAATAATCAGGAAGATGACAATCGATTTGAAAAACTTCCTTGTAACATAGGCAAATGCGTTGTGTAACATAGATTCCCTTTCTAGATTTGATTTAATAATTCTATCAAAACAAGCTCATATTATTTACTAGTATTGCGAGTTTCAGTCAGTTTCTTATCTTTCAACTCAAGTGTAATATCTGACGCTTGCGCCACTTCTTTACTGTGTGTGACGACGATGACACATTTACCTGTTTTCTGGGCAAGTGATTTAAGCAGTTCGACAATATCTCCAGCAGTTTTAGGGTCCAGATTTCCCGTTGGCTCATCTGCAAGAATAACTGGAGCTTCTGATACCAAACTACGAGCAATGGCAACACGTTGCTGTTGACCACCTGATAACTGGAGAACATTCCGCTTGATCTGACTTTCATCCAAACCAAGCTCAAGCAGTGTATCCTTGCTTGCCTTTTTGTTGACCAAGCGGATATTTTCCAGTGGAGAAAGATAATCTATCAAGTTATAATTTTGAAAGACCAGGGAAATATGGTGCATGCGATGGTAAGAATAGCCCTTCTTACGAATATCCTCTCCTTGAAAAAGAATAGAACCTTCAACAGGACTATCTAGACCAGCAAGGAGGGACAAGAGAGTGGATTTTCCTGCTCCTGACTCACCAATAATACTGTAAAATTTCCCGGGTTCAAAATTATAATTGATCTGATATAGGACTGCTTCAGCAGTGTTCTTATAACGGTAGGTAACATCTTGTAATTGTAATAAAGTCATGATTTCTCCTTCTTAACTAATAGATGATAAAATTTCTTTAGGCGATTTTCTAAATAAGAATAGGAAACAAAGGGCTACAGATAAGCAACTAATCAATAACAGAAAGACATAGGACTCTGCAAAAGATAGGATGTTGGTTGATAAACTGCTTGCTTTGGCTAGTGTATCTTGTAAGCTTACCTGATCTCCGCTTGCTAGTAGAGTTTGGAGTAGGTAGGATGTGATTGCGTTTCCTGTAGCAAATGCTGGAAGCAAAGCTCCGAGAGATACCAAAACTACCTCTAAACAGAACTGTAGGAAAATCGAGCTCTTGCCTTTTCCAAGTGCCAGTAAAATTCCCACTTCGTAGACCCTTTCTCTCAACCAGAGAGACAAAACAAGAATTAAGGCCCCTGCTCCCGCTATCAACATCCCATAAAGGAAGATGGTCAGGAAGGTTTGGAAGGTTGCTACTGAGTCTTTGATTTGTTCAAAGGCCTTGTTTTCCTTCTCGACTTGGTAGCCTTGATTTTCCAAGGCCAAGTTTTCCACCTGCTTCATGAGTCCGTCCATTTCCTTAGGATTTTCTACATAGAAGCGCGCTGCACTGACTAGAGATTCACCATTTCCCAAAAGGCTTTGGCTACTTTCATAGTCTGTAAAGACCTGGTTTTCACTGAAGTCGGAAGACAAGCCTGTAAATTTCTCTTGTTTTTTACCAGAGAAGATTCCGACGATTTCAAACTCGACAGTTTGTCCTTTCCCAGCTTCTGACTGTCCAGCATCCAAGCGAAGCTTGTCATGAAGCGAAAGACCGTTCTTCTTAGCCAACTCTTCGTGGATCAGAATTTTATTGGAATCCCCTTTTTGAAGGTGTCTCCCTTCTTTTAGATTGAAAGCCGAACTGGTAAAGGTGACATCCTTGGCTGAATCTTCAAGAGCCGTTAAGCTAACCAGATTCTTATCCGCAGCTGACAAATCATCACGTTCAACGCTCTGCTCACCACTCACTGCTTCCTTGTCTTTTAATTTTGCAATCGTCTCCAGTTCAGGAGAAACATTTTCCAGTCCCTTAATCTTGCTTACAGATACTAGGTCCGATAGCTTGAAGGTCTGACCATTTTCTATCTTCTTAATAGAAAAAGAGGTATTGAGTGATTTGTAAAGATTGGTTTCCACTGTTTTGTTGGACTTCATCAGAGTCAAACAGGCTGAAATTCCAGCCAATAGGACCAATAAAATCAGAAATAAAATAAAGCTTCTCAGTCGTTTTCTGCTGACATAAGCCCAAGCTCTTTGGATTGGATTCATTTGTCACCTCCATATTTGTAAGACTATTATAAAACCCAAATATGAAATGTTTATGAAAAAGAGCAAAAATTTTTTTGCTCTACTTTAACTAGATGAAAAAAAGAGCTAGCCTCAGCTAACTCTTATGGCTCTTTGTCAACTGTAGTGGGTTGAAGAAAAGCTAAGATCTAGAAAGGACGAAATTTGTCCTTTCTTTTTTGATATTGAGAGCGATAAAAATTCGTTTTTTGAAGTTTTCAAAGTTCCGAAATCCAAAGGCATTTCGTTTGATAAGTTTAACGAGATTATTGGTCGCTTCCAATTTGGCGTTGGAATAGGGTAGTTGAAGGGCGTTGACAATCTTCTCTTTATCCTTTAGAAAGGTTTTAAAGACAGTCTGAAAGAGGATGAACCTGCTTTATATTGTCCTCAATAAGTCCGAAGAATTTTTCAGGTTCCTTGTTCTGAAAGTGAAAAAGCAAGAGTTGATAGAGATTGTAGTGGTGTTTCAACTCATCTGAATAGCTCAAAAGCTTGTCTAGAATCTCTTTATTCGTTAAGTGCATACGAAAAGTAGGGCGATAAAATCGTTTATCACTCAGTTTATGACTATCTTGTTGAATGAGTTTCCAGTAGCGTTTGATGGCCTTGTATTCATGGGATTTTCGCTCAAATTGATTCATGATTTGGACACGTACACGACTCATAGCACGGCTGAGATGTTGGACAATGTGGAAGCGGTCGAGAACGATTTTAGCGTTAGGAAAAAGTTTGCTGGCAATATCGTAGTAAGGGCTAAACATATCCATCGTAATGATTTTCACCTGACAACGAACAGCTCGCTCGTAGCGCAGAAAGTGATTTCGGATGATAGCCTGTGTTCTGCCTTCAAGAACAGTGATGATGTTGAGATTATCAAAATCTTGTGCAATGAAACTCATCTTGCCCTTAGTGAAGGCATACTCGTCCCAGGACATAATCTCAGGAAGACGAGAAAAATCATGCTTAAAGTGGAAATCATTGAGCTTTCGAATGACAGTTGAAGTTGAAATGGAAAGCTGATGGGCAATATCGGTCATAGAAGTCTTTTCAATTAACTTTTGCGCAATCTTTTGGTTGATAATACGAGGAATTTGATGATTCTTCTTGACGAGTGAGGTCTCGGCGACCATCATTTTCGAGCAATGATAGCACTTGAAACGACGCTTTTTCAGAAGAATTCTAGTAGGCATACCAGTCGTTTTGAGGTAAGGAATCTTAGACGGTTTTTGAAAGTCATATTTTTTCATTTGACTTCCACAATAAGGACAAGATGGAGCATTGTAGTCCAGTTTGGCGATGATTTCTTTGTGTGTATCCCTATTGATGATATCCATAAATTGGATATTAGGGTCTTTGATATCGAGTAGTTTTGTGATAAAATGTAATTGTTCCATATGATTCTTTCTAATGAGTTGTTTGATCGCTTTTCATTATAGGTCATATGGGACTTTTTTTCTACACAAAATAGGCTCCATAATATCCATAGGGGGTTACCCACTACAAATATTATAGAGCCACTCTTATCCTATGCGGAGAGAGGGACTTGAACCCTCACGACCTAAAGCGGTCACAGGATCCTTAGTCCTGCGCGTCTGCCAATTCCGCCATCCCCGCGTCGATTACTTTACTAGTATATCAACTTTTGGGATGCTTGTCAACACTTTTTTTCAAATTTTTTCATTTCATCAACCAAATTACTCTGAAATTTCATTTAGATTTTCATCTACCAACTTAGCTCCAAGTGTATTTTTGAAATGACCTAGGGCAAATTGATGATTTTCAGGCCAGATGGAAGCAACAGCTGGTTTAACAATCTCGATGTCATATCCTAGATTATAGGCATCTATAGCTGTATGCAGGACACAAATATCCGTCAAGACTCCTGTTAAAATAACTGTAGAAATTCGACGCTCTCTCAAGCGGATATCCAGGTCAGTCCCTGAAAAAGCTGAGTAATGGCGTTTATCCATCCAAAAGACACGACTGTCTGAACCATATTCTTGATAAAAGGTCCCCAAATCTCCGTATAAATTCCGCCCACTAGTTCCAATCAAATTGTGAGGAGGAAACAGCTTGCTTTCTGGATGAAAACAATCGTTTTCTTCATGAGCATCAATAGTAAAGAAGATGTAGTCTCCTCGTTCAAAAGCTAGTCGAGTCACCTTGCTGATGGCATCCGAAATCGCCTGAGCTGGAGCACCAGCTGTCAGCTTCCCACTATCGGCAACAAAATCTTCTGTATAATCAATCGAAATCAAAGCCTTAGTCATTAGTAATCTCTTTTCTTCACTTCTTCAAAAATATCTGAAATCAATACCTTAAGATAGGTTCCCTTCATTCCAAGTGAGCGACTTTCAATAATCCCAGCAGATTCAAGTTTGCGAAGGGCATTGACAATCACAGAGCGAGTGATTCCGATACGGTCTGCAATCACAGACGCAGTCAACTGCCCTTCATTTCCATTTAATTCCCCTAAAATTGCTGAAACAGCACGGAGTTCGGAGTAAGAAAGGGTATTAACCGCCATGGTAACAGCAGTACGGCGGCGGATATTTTTCTCATCTTCTTCACGCTGGAAGTTAAGGAGTTGAATCCCAACAACGGTACTCGCAATCTCAACAAGAATCAAGTCCTCGTCTTCGAATTTTTTATCATTGCGCCAAATAATCAAAGAACCAAGGCGAATCCCTGATACATGAATCGGTGCAATGGTCGTCAAACCATCTGGAAAATCAGAACGACTTTCCACAGGGAAAATACTCAAATCATGATCAACTGTCAGATTAGCTTCTGTATCGTAGATCATGTTCGCACCTTGAATGTAGTCATCCGGGAAAATTTTAGTTTGGAAGAATTGCTCTACACGATCTGTATTGGTTTTGTAACGCATAAAATAGCCAAGGAGACGTCCCTTGCTATTAACGATACAGGCGTTACAGTCAATAATATCTGCCAATTGACGGGTAATCGCATTGTAGGGAAGTTCTTCCTGCAACTGCTCCTCTGAGCGCTTCAGGATAGAAGTAATTTTTCTAGTTTTTTCTAATAAATGTGCCATTTTTCACCTCGAATTTAATCGCTATCATTATAACATAAACAGCTTGAATTTTCAATTATTATCTGAAAATTGCTTATTTAATTGCAATTTGAAAAAACAAGAATATTTTTTTAATTAAATTGCTTCTTTTCTATTGACAAGCTCCCTATTTTTGTGTATTATAATATTACAATAAGATAATATATCTATTTTATTTATCTTTCTTTTTCCATTCGGTCTCCTTATATAAAAAAGCGATTCATTTTGAACCGCTTTTTCTTATTTATCGCCCTTGTTACGAATAACAAAGCCTGTTTGCTTTTCGCTTGAAGTATTGCGTGGTTTTTTATTCTCCTTACGATAGCGTTTTTCCTTATCAAAACGATCATTGCCACGACTTCCTTTTTTGAAATCATCACGACGACCACGACGGTTGTCTCCACGGCGATTATCACGACGGTCATCTCCACGACGACCTCCCTTAGCTTTACCACCGAAGCCATTACCTGATGGTTTAAATGGCAGTGGTTTTTCACGTGCAATCTCCACTTCAGGAAGACTATCTGGGTCTTGAACAGTCAGACTCAAGATATACATTGCCAATTCTTCTGGAGTAAATTCGGCAGCTAGCTTACGAGCATCCTTACCAAATTTCTCAAAGTTGGCACGGATAGTCTCATCTGCAAAATCACGTTCAATTTTCTTGAGAGCTACCTGTTTTTTAGCTTGGAAGGCTTCTTCTGCACTTGCAGGTTTGAGGCCTTTCATACGTTTCTTAGTCAAGTTTTCAATAATTTGGAGGTAGCCCATTTCATTTGGTGATACGAAAGTAATCGACTGACCTGACTTACCAGCACGACCTGTACGACCGATACGGTGAACATAACTTTCAGGATCTTGTGGAATATCGTAGTTATAGACATGGGTAACACCTGAAATATCCAAGCCACGCGCTGCAACGTCTGTCGCAACCAAAACATCAAGATTGCCATTTTTAAAGTCACGAAGGACACGAAGACGTTTGTTTTGGTCTAGGTCTCCATGAATTCCTTCTGCACGAAAGCCACGGATTTTCAAACCACGAGTCAATTCATCTACACGGCGTTTTGTACGACCAAATACGATAGCAAGCTCAGGCTGTTCCACATCCATAAGACGAGTCATGGTGTCAAATTTTTCTTGTTCTTTAACTCGGATATAGTATTGGTCAACCAATTCTGTGGTCAATTCCTTAGCAGCAATCTTCACATGCTCAGGTTCTTTCATAAATTGAACACCAATACGTTTGATAGCATCTGGCATAGTTGCTGAGAAAAGTAAGGTTTGACGGCTTTCAGGGACACGGGAGATGATAGCTTCAATGTCTTCAAGGAAGCCCATGTTGAGCATTTCATCCGCTTCGTCAAGGATAAGAGTTTCAATATCTTGTAATTTCAAGGCCTTGCGTTTAATCAAGTCCAAGAGGCGACCTGGAGTTCCCACCACGATATGGGCACCAGATTTAAGAGCCTTAATTTGCTTTTCAATGCTTGATCCGCCATATACTGAGCGGACTTTGACTCCCTTACTACGACCAAAGCGGAAGAGTTCCTCTTGACTTTGGACAGCAAGTTCACGTGTCGGAGCAATAACCAAGGCTTGGATAGTCGCTTCTTCTGTACGGATTTTTTCAAGGGTAGGCAAGCCAAAAGCTGCGGTTTTCCCTGTACCAGTCTGAGCTTGACCGATAACGTCCTTACCTTCAAGAGCCAATGGAATGGTTTGCTCTTGGATCGGACTAGCTTCTACAAAACCAGCTTTTTCAATCTCTGCTAGCAAATCAGCAGACAAGTTTAATTCATTAAATTTCACGTTATTCTTCTTTCTAAAGGTGGTGCGAAGCCACCCTATAGGGCTTAGTGTATACTTTTCTTTTTATGACGTATTTTCATATACTGGATATAAAATCGTGTTGCTTCTTTTCCACAAAAGAAAAGTACTGTTTTCTTTGCAACCTATCTAGTATAACACAAGAGAGAAGCAAAAGATAGCCTAATCCGTCGATAAAGTCATGTAAACGATTTCGGAGAAAGTAAGGCTATAATTTCCACTATTTCATAAACTTTTTTAAAGCGTAGCAGAATTGTGCAAAAGTTTTTTTCTTGTGCTAGAATGAAATTCGAATAGGAGGAACTCTAAATGTTAACTTATGATTTAATCGTTATCGGATTTGGTAAAGCTGGTAAAACACTAGCTGGTAAATTAGCTTCAGCTGGCAAAAAAGTTGCCCTCGTTGAACGTAGCAAAGCTATGTACGGTGGAACTTGTATCAACATCGGCTGTATCCCAACTAAAACTTTGCTAGTTGCTGCTGAGAAAGACTTGTCTTTTGAAGAAGTCATTGCTACCAAAAACACTATAACTGGTCGCCTCAACGGTAAAAACTATGCTACTGTTGCTGGTACAGGCGTAGATATTTTTGATGCGGAAGCTCACTTCCTTTCAAATAAAGTCATCGAAATCCAAGCTGGTGATGAAAAGAAAGAACTGACTGCTGAAACAATCGTCATCAACACTGGTGCTGTTTCAAATGTTTTGCCAATCCCTGGACTTGCTACAAGCAAAAACGTCTTTGACTCAACAGGTATCCAAAACTTGGACAAATTGCCTGAAAACCTTGGAGTCCTTGGTGGTGGAAATATCGGTCTTGAATTTGCTGGCCTTTATAACAAACTTGGAAGTAAGGTTACAGTCCTAGATGCCTTGGATACTTTCCTTCCTCGTGCAGAACCTTCCATCGCAGCTCTTGCTAAACAATACATGGAAGAAGACGGTATTGAATTGCTTCAAAATATCCGTACTACTGAAATTAAAAATGACGGTGACCAAGTCCTTGTCGTAACTGAAAACGAAACTTACCGTTTCGATGCCCTTCTCTACGCAACTGGACGTAAACCAAACGTAGAACCACTTCAACTTGAAAATACAGATATTGAACTAACTGAACGTGGCGCTATTAAAGTAGACAAACATTGTCAAACAAACGTTCCTGGTGTCTTTGCAGTTGGAGATGTCAACGGTGGCCTTCAATTTACTTACATTTCACTTGATGACTTCCGTGTTGTTTACAGCTACCTTGCTGGAGATGGCAGCTACACACTTGAAGACCGTCTCAATGTACCAAACACCATGTTTATCACACCTGCACTTTCACAAGTTGGTTTGACTGAAAGCCAAGCAGCTGATTTGAAACTTCCATACGCTGTGAAGGAAATTCCAGTTGCAGCAATGCCTCGTGGTCACGTAAACGGAGACCTTCGTGGAGCTTTCAAAGCTGTGGTTAATACTGAAACAAAAGAAATTCTTGGAGCAAGCATCTTCTCAGAAGGTTCTCAAGAAATCATCAACATCATCACTGTTGCTATGGACAACAAGATTCCTTACACTTACTTCACAAAACAAATCTTCACTCACCCAACCTTGGCTGAGAACTTGAATGACTTGTTTGCGATTTAAGTTAAGATTCAATCGTATTGAACAGCCCTCAGAGGGCTGTTTTCATTTCTGCGAAATCTCATACTCTTCGAAAATCAAATTCAAACCACGTCAGCTTCACCTTGCCGTACTCAAGTACAGCCTGCGGCTAGCTTCCTAGTTTGCTCTTTGATTTTCATTGAGTATCAAATCTGTCTTTTCCCTCTTTTATGATATAATAGAAACATGAAATTAAAAACTACTTTGGGCCTTCTTGCTGGGCGTTCTTCCCACTTCATTTTAAGCCGTCTTGGCCGTGGAAGTACGCTTCCAGGAAAAGTCGCCCTTCAATTTGATAAAGATATTTTACAAAACCTAGCTAAGAACTACGAGATTGTCGTGGTCACTGGAACCAACGGAAAAACCCTGACAACTGCCCTCACTGTCGGCATTTTAAAAGAGGTTTATGGTCAGGTTCTTACTAACCCAAGCGGTGCCAACATGATTACAGGGATTGCGACAACCTTCTTAACAGCCAAATCTTCTAAAACTGGGAAAAATATTGCCGTTCTAGAAATCGACGAAGCCAGTCTATCTCGTATCTGTGACTATATCCAGCCAAGCTTATTTGTTATCACTAATATCTTCCGTGACCAGATGGACCGCTATGGTGAGATTTACACAACTTACAAGATGATTTTGGATGCTATTCGTAAGGTACCTACGGCTACTGTTCTCCTAAATGGTGACAGTCCTCTTTTCTACAAGCCAGCTATTCCAAATCCTGTAGAGTATTTTGGTTTTGACTTGGAGAAAGGTCCAGCTCAACTGGCTCACTATAATACCGAAGGGATTCTCTGTCCTGACTGCCAAGGCATCCTCAAATATGAACATAATACCTATGCAAACTTGGGTGCCTATATCTGTGAAGGTTGTGGATGTAAACGTCCTGATTTAGACTATCGTTTGACAAAACTGGTTGAGTTGACCAACAATCGCTCTCGCTTTGTCATAGACGGACAAGAATACGGTATTCAAATCGGTGGTCTTTACAATATCTACAACGCCCTAGCTGCGGTTGCTATTGCTCGTTTCCTCGGTGCCGATTCCCAACTCATCAAACAGGGATTTGATAAGAGCCGTGCTGTCTTTGGACGCCAAGAAACCTTCCATATCGGTGATAAGGAATGTACTCTCGTCTTGATTAAGAATCCAGTCGGTGCGACCCAAGCTATCGAAATGATTAAACTAGCACCTTATCCATTTAGCCTATCTGTCCTCCTTAACGCTAACTATGCAGACGGTATTGACACCAGCTGGATCTGGGATGCTGATTTTGAACAAATCACTGACATGGACATTCCCGAAATCAACGCTGGCGGTGTTCGCCATTCTGAAATTGCTCGTCGTCTACGAGTGACAGGCTATCCAGCTGATAAAATTACTGAAATAAGTAGTCTGGAGCAAGTTCTTAAAACCATTGAGAATCAAGACTGCAAGCATGCCTATATCCTAGCTACCTATACTGCTATGCTTGAATTCCGCGAACTGCTGGCTAGTCGTCAGATTGTTAGAAAGGAGATGAACTAATGGTTTATACTTCACTTTCCTCAAAAGCTGGCAATTACCCCTATCAGCTCAATATTGCCCACCTCTACGGTAACCTCATGAATACCTACGGGGACAATGGAAACATCCTCATGCTCAAGTATGTGGCTGAAAAACTGGGAGCCCATGTGACGGTTGACATCGTTTCTCTCCATGATGACTTTGACGAAAATCACTACGACATCGCCTTTTTCGGTGGCGGTCAAGACTTTGAACAAAGTATTATTGCAGACGACCTACCTGCTAAAAAAGAGAGCATTGACAACTACATCCAAAACGACGGTGTGGTTCTCGCTATCTGCGGTGGTTTCCAACTATTGGGGCAATATTATGTGGAAGCTTCAGGCAAACGCATCGAAGGGCTCGGTGTCATGGGCCACTACACCCTCAACCAGACCAATAACCGTTTTATTGGGGACATCAAGATTCACAATAAAGATTTCAATGAAACCTACTATGGTTTTGAAAATCACCAGGGTCGTACCTTCCTCTCTGATGACCAAAAACCACTGGGACAGGTTGTCTATGGAAATGGAAATAACGAAGAAAAAGTCGGCGAAGGGGTTCATTATAAGAATGTCTTTGGTTCCTACTTCCACGGACCCATCCTCTCTCGCAATGCCAATCTGGCTTATCGCCTAGTCACTACTGCCCTCAAGAAGAAATATGGTCAGGATATCCAACTTCCTGCCTATGAGGACATCCTCAGTCAAGAAATCGCTGAAGAATACAGTGATGTCAAAAGCAAGGCTGACTTTTCTTAAACAAAGGAAAATGATATCAAAGAACTCCGTTATCTTGTCGGAGTTTTTTTGTCTTTTCTTTTACCCTTCTCCCTTGCATTTTCTCTCTTTTTTTGCCAAAATAGAGGGGTAGAAAGAAGGTAGCATATGTCTAAATTACAACAAATCGTAACATATCTTGAATCAGAAAAACTAGACGTCGCTGTCGTATCTGACCCCGTCACAATCAATTACCTCACTGGCTTTTACAGTGATCCCCATGAACGCCAAATGTTCCTTTTTGTCCTAGCGGATCAGGAACCCCTCCTTTTTGTCCCAGCTCTTGAAGTTGAGCGTGCTACTAGCACTGTTTCCTTCCCAGTTGTGGGCTATGTGGACTCTGAAAACCCATGGCAAAAAATGAAACATGCTCTTCCACAGCACGACTTTAAACGTGTCGCTGTTGAGTTTGACAATCTCATCCTGACCAAATATCATGGCTTGAAAACTGTCTTTGAGACTGCTGACTTTGAAAACCTCACACCTCGTATCCAACGCATGCGCCTCATCAAATCAGCTGATGAAGTGCAAAAAATGATGGTTGCAGGTCTCTATGCGGACAAGGCTGTTCATGTTGGTTTTGACAATATTTCTCTTGATAAGACTGAGACAGATATCATCGCTCAAATTGACTTTGCCATGAAACGTGAAGGCTATGAAATGAGTTTTGATACCATGGTCTTGACTGGTGATAATGCTGCAAATCCACACGGTATTCCAGCAGCTAATAAGGTTGAAAATGATGCTCTTCTCCTCTTTGACCTCGGTGTTCTGGTCAACGGCTATGCGTCAGATATGACTCGTACAGTCGCAGTCGGCAAACCTGACCAATTCAAGAAAGACATTTATAACTTGACTCTTGAAGCCCAACAAGCTGCTCTTGACTTTATCAAGCCAGGTGTAACTGCCCACGAAGTGGACCGCGCTGCTCGTGAGGTCATCGAAAGCTGGTTACGGAGAGTACTTCAACCACCGTCTCGGTCACGGTATCGGTATGGATGTCCACGAATTCCCATCTATCATGGAAGGAAACGATATGGTCATCGAAGAAGGCATGTGCTTCTCTGTTGAACCAGGTATCTATATCCCTGGTAAAGTCGGTGTCCGTATTGAAGACTGCGGTGTTGTTACCAAGGATGGCTTTGACCTCTTTACAAGTACCAGCAAAGACTTGCTTTATTTTGATTAATATTCATCTAATACTCAATGAAAATCAAAGAGCAAACTAGGAAACTAGCCACAGGTTGCTCAAAACACTGTTTTGAGGTTGTAGATAAGACTGATGAAGTCAGCTCAAAACACTGTTTTGAGGTTGTGGATAGAACTGACGAAGTCAGTAACCATATCTACGGCAAGGCGACGTTGACGCGGTTTGAAGTGATTTCGAAGAGTATAAAATCTTCCCACAATAAAACGCATAGTATCAAGGTTTTTCAACACCTGATACTATGCGTTTTTTCTGATTTTTAGGACTTTCTCCACATCCTCATTACTTAATCTTCTTGATACTTTGACTAAGAATAAATCCTACAATCATCCCTACCATATTTTGCATGAAATTCGGTAGAATTTCTGGTAGGGCGGCAGCCCAGCCATTCATCAAAGTAGAACCCAAGGCGTAACCCCCTACCATGGCAATCGTTGCTAAGATAAGGCCTAACCACTGAGTTTTTCCTTTAAATCCTGCGAAAAATCCCTGCAATCCATGGTTGACCAAGCTAAAGAACATCCACTGAGGATAGCCTGATAAGAGGTCAATCAAGAAACCTGCTAATCCTCCGACTACAGCCCCTTCACGACTACCAAAGTAAAAGGCCGCAAAGAAGACACCCGCATCTAAAAGAGTTAGAATTCCTGTCGGTGTTGGAATTTTTAAGAAATAACCTAAAACCACAGAAAGGGCGGTTAATAGAGATACAAGGGCGATTTTAGTTGTTTTGGTTTGCTTCATATTGTCTTACTCCATACTGATCTGATTGTGCAATAGCACGATAAACGAAAGCCTTAGAGCTTTCTACTGCTGGTAAAAGTTCATCACCTTTGACCAGGTGACTGGCAATGCTTGAGGCAAAGGTACAACCTGCGCCAGCATTTTGCCCTTGGATAACAGGATTTTCTAGGACTGTAAAGGTTTGTCCATCATAAAATACATCTACAGCCTTGTCCTGACTAAGGCGATTGCCTCCCTTGATAATGACTGCTGGCGCTCCTAAGCCATGCAATTTCTGCGCTACAGCCTTCATATCTTCCAAGGTTTAATTTCCTGACCAGCTAATAATTCTGCTTCAGGAAGATTAGGCGTGATCACACTGACATGAGGGAAAAAGCGAATCAATTCTTGGCAGAGTTCACTGACAGCTACATCATGCGTTTCCTTGCAGACCAAGACAGGATCCAATACTACAGGCACTCCTGGACGTTGTTTGATAAAGTCCAAGGCCTTCTCAGCCACACTGACAGTAGGGAGAAGACCAATCTTAATTCCCCCAAACTCCACATCACGCAAGCTATCTAATTCATGTTGAAAAATGGTATCGTCAGTTGGAAATACCTCAAATCCTTTTTCTGTCAAGGCTGTCAAACAAGTCACTGCTACAAAGCCATGTAAGCCGTTCAAGGTATAGGTAGCCAAATCAGCTGACAAACCACCACCACTAAAAATATCATTTCCAGAAAGTGCTAAAATACGATTATTCTTCATAACGAATCTCCTTTAAATACAAACCATTAGGTGCTGCCGTTGGACCTGCAAGTTTCCTGTCCTTCTTCTCCAAGATGAGGTCAATCTGCTCCACTGGCATGCGGTTATTACCGATTTTGAGCAGTGTCCCCACCATATTGCGAATCTGCTTATACAAGAAACCATTTCCTGAGAAAGTAAAGGTTAAAAACTGACCTGTCTCATCTACCCTAAGACTAGCTTCTGTGATGGTGCGAACCTTGTCCTCTACACTGGTCCCAGAAGCTGTAAAGCCGGTAAAGTCATGAGTGCCTTCTAATTTTTTAACAGCCTCCTGCATCCGTTCCACATCAAGCGGATAAGGAAAGTGAGTGGCATAGTGACGGCGCATAGGATTTTTGGGACGTCCTCTATCCACAATAAACTCATAGGTCTTGCTATGTTTGGCATAACGGCAATGAAAATCATCTGCCACAAGCTCAATCGAAATCACATCAATATCTTCAGGGGACTGAGTGTCTAGAGCAAAACGGAGTTTCTCCTCATCCATTTGATAAGGTAGGTCAAAATGAATCACCTGTCCCAAAGCATGAACCCCACTATCTGTCCGACCAGCACCGTGAACAGTAATAGCTTGCCCCTTATTCAATCTAGTCAAGGTTTTTCAATTTCCTCCTGAACGCTACGCGCATGAGGCTGGCGCTGAAAACCAGCGAAGGCGTAACCATCATAGGAAATAGTTGCTTTGTATCTTGTCATAATTTCTATTCTATCAAGAAATTAGTCTGTAGACAAGGTACAAAATTTAAAATTGTATGGGTACAAAAATCTCAAAAGAAAAACTTAGGAAACCAATCCTAAGCTCTCTTTTGAAGTAGGTACATGACAAAGATAGAGGTTGCAATCAACCAAGATCCTAAGATACTAAAGACCATCATCCCATTATGAGTTAGTAAGCCAATTGCACCTAGAACAAATGGGGTCGTAAAGGCTCCGAAACTACAGCCTAAAACTGCAAATGAAGTCGCTTGATTGAGGAGTTTAGCTGGAATTCGTTCAGAGACAAGTTGAAAGACTGTCGTCAAGGCCACACTGTAGGCAAAACCAGCAAGAATACTTCCTGCTACTACTACCCACAAGGATGGAGACAGGGCAATCACGATTTGCCCTAAGCCAAAGGTAATACCAGACCAGAGAAGCAGTTTCTCTTTAAAGATAGAAATCAAGAAAGAAAAACTCACCCCAGCCACAATCCCGATCAATTGCATAACACTAAGAACAAAACTAGATAACTGGGCATCCCCTAGTCCTCTCTCCACCATCAAACTTGGAATACGGATGGTAATAGCTGTATTGGTACAAACTACAACCGCCGCTTCAATAGCTAGGATAAAAATCAAGCCTTTCATTTCCCCAGTTAAGCGACTTGCTTCCTTCGCTTTTTTCTTGACTTCTTTCTTCTCTTTTCCATAAGGGACAAAGAGAAGATAAAGGGTCAGTACCAAAAATCCAGCACTATAGGCTAAGAAGGTAGCTGTCCAACCAAAGGCCAACAACTGGCCGACTGCCAAGGTAATGAGAGAGGCCCCAACGACCTCAGCAGAACCGCGTAGCCCCAACATCTGAATCCGCGTTTTTCCTTGATAACGTTCACTGATAATCGAAATTGCCTTAGCATTGATCATCCCAACACCCAAACCAAAAAGAATCCGTGTTCCAAAGACAAAAGGATAGGCTTGATACCAAAAAGGAGCCGTTCCACTCAGTGATAAAATCAACAAGCCCAAACTGATCTGTAAGCGCTCAGGGAATATTTTTTCTAAGAAACCATTTAGTAGTAACATCATCATGATTCCAAAGGAAGGCAAGCTAGCTAAGAGCTCAATTTGTTCCTTAGGATAACCTTGATAATAGTCAAACATGGCTGGCAGGGCACTCGAGATGGAAAAGGATGTAATCAAAACGAGGGAGAGAGCCAAAATACTGGCCCGTTCTAAATTGTTTCATGAAATCTCTTTCTATATTTTCTCTTAATCTTCTACTTTTTGATAGTCATCAAACAAGCAAGAAAAGAAGAAGTCTCATTGGTATATAGACTCCTTCTTAAACTAGAAAATGAATCCCTTGTATCTTAGGATGATTTTCTCTTGATTTTCTTGATAAAGTAGAAGATAAATCCTGCCACCATATAGGCAACAAAGATAATCAGACACCACTTGAACACGACATCCCAACCCTTGTTCACATTCAAAAAGAAGTAAGGGAAGGGACTGACCTTAGAATTAGGAACATCAAGTTTCAATACCAAGCCATTAAAAAGAGCAAAAATCATATACAGCAAGGGTAAAATCGTCCACACAACTGGATCCCAAATCTTGTATTGACCCTGTTTGTCAAAAAAGAGGGTATCTGCTAAAAACCATAGGGGAACGATATAGTGGCAAAGGAAATTTTCTAGGGTATAGAAATTAGTCGCAATGGGCGCTAAGAGGAAATGGTAAATCACACAGGTAATCATGATACTCATGGTGACTCCACCTTTTAAGCGCAAGAGGCTAGGCCTTTGCCAATTTTCACCTAAACGGCTCATAACCTTTAGGAGATAGAGCGTAAAAATCGCGACTAAGAGGTTGGACAGAACCGTATAATAGAGCAGCATCCCAAATCCACCATGCTTGGCGATTTCAAGATAAACTCCCGTGAAAGCCGCTAGAAACAAGAAGATACGGCTATAAAATATAAGTTTATAGTGTTTTGACATGCTTAAATTTTCTTCACAAACTCTGATTTGAGTTTCATGGCACCAAAGCCATCAATTTTACAGTCGATATTGTGGTCGCCTTCTACGATGCGGATATTTTTCACGCGCGTCCCTTGTTTCAAATCTTTTGGCGCACCTTTTACTTTCAAGTCCTTGATGAGGGTTACAGTATCACCGTCAGCCAATTTATTTCCGTTGGCATCGATAGCTACAAGGCCCTCTTCTACATCTGCAACTTCAGCAGGATTCCACTCATAAGCACACTCTGGGCAAACCAGTAGGGCACCGTCTTCGTAGACATACTCTGAGTTACATTTTGGGCAATTTGGTAGGTTGTTCATGGTTTCTCCTTATCATCATTCACTATTCTTTGAAAATCAAAATTTCTCGAACAGCAACTATTATACCTTAAAATCAGCATTTTGACAAATTTAGAAAAAAACCGATATCAATCTATCGGCTTTTCTACATTTACATTCTTTTTTCGGCTTCTGCTTTGATTTTTTCAACTACTTCTTGAATGTTTAAACCAGTTGTATCAAGGTAAACTGCATCCTCTGCTTGTTTGAGAGGCGAAGTCTCACGATGACTATCCTTGTAGTCACGCGCAGCAATTTCCTCTTTTAGCGTTTCAAGGTCTGTCTCAATTCCCTTGGCAATATTTTCCTTGTAACGGCGTTCTGCTCTTTCATCAACAGAAGCTACTAGGAAAATTTTCAATTCTGCTTGAGGCAATACAACCGTTCCAATATCGCGACCATCCATGACAATCCCACCTTGCTGGGCAATCTCTTGTTGGAGAGAAACTAGTTTCTCACGGACTTCAGGAATCGCCGCAATAGCAGAAACATGATTGGTCACTTGATTTCACGAATAGGATGGGTAATATCCACATCCCCTACAAAGACAAGCTGTTCTCCAGTTTCTGAGCGCCCAAAACTGATTGGATGCTGGTCCAACAAGGCTAGAAGTGCTTCAACTTCTTCTACTCTTAACTGGTTCTTGAGAGCCATATAGGTCGCTGCACGATACATAGCACCTGTATCTAGATAGGTGTAACCAAAATCCTTAGCAATAATCTTGGCGACTGTACTTTTACCACTTGAAGCAGGGCCGTCAATAGCAATTTGAATTGTTTTCATATCAACTCCTATTTTATTTTGACAACATCACCTGGATTAGCAAACCAAGACCCTGTAGCCATATGACTAGGATTTAAGGCTTCTAACTGAGCAATCGAAATCCCAGCGCGAGCTGCAATGGCTGCTTCTCCTTCTCCAGCTAAGACTTTTGTCGTCCCTTCTGGATCTGTAGCTTCCTCCGAGTGTTCAGAAGAAGATTCTGAACTCTGTTCAGGCTGGGAACTACTAGAAGATGAAATCTGTACTACATTTGCGTCTGAATCGTGAAAATCTTTCAAGGCTGCTGTGCGATTACTCCCACCCGATGATAGATAGATGAGAACAATAATCATTACCACCACAATTACAAAGAAAATACTGGCTAGGATCGTCAAGACACGATTGGCCACTACATCTCTACCTTGAGTTCTCTTACGACGTTCTGATCTTGTTTCTTCTTGATTTTCATAAATATCTTCTTGCCACGGTTCTTTTGCCATACCTTACTCCTTGTTTTTTTTTACTTTTCTTATTACAATATAAATATGAAAATCACACTTATACCTGAACGATGTATCGCCTGTGGGCTTTGCCAAACTTATTCTGACTTATTTGATTACCACGATAATGGAATTGTGCGTTTTTACGATGACCCTGATCAACTAGAAAAAGAAATTTCTCCTAGTCAGGACGTCGTAGAAGCTGTTAAAAATTGCCCAACTCGCGCCCTGATTGGAAACCAGGAAGCCTAAATCAATGGCGATAATCCACTCCCTCTAGTTTAGCACATTTCCATGTAAAATTATAGTCTTTTCACTTTATTTTTTTCTGTAAAATCAGGAAGGTCACTTTTTTCTTTAATAAGATAAAGTGGTCTTTTTTTAGTCTCTAGATAAATCTTACTGATATACTTGCCGAGAATCCCAATGGTCAAGAGTTGGATTCCCCCAAGAAAGAGAATGACAGCCATCAGAGAGGTCCAACCTGATGTCGGATTGCCCAAAATGAGGGTCCGAACCACAACAAAAAAGGTCATAAGTAGAGACATAAAACAAGATAGTAGACCAGCCGCAAAGGCGATAATCAAGGGAAAATCTGAAAAATTAACAATCCCTTCAATGGAGTAGAAAAAAAGTTGCCTAAAACTCCAACTGGTCTTACCAGCCTGCCTTTCGACATTTGGATAGTCCAAATAGTAGGTTTTGAAACCGACCCATGCGAAGAGTCCCTTAGAAAAACGATTATACTCCGTCAAGCTTAAAATGGCATCTACCACTGACCTTCTCATCATGCGAAAATCACGGACACCTGAGGGCAAGGCTACTGGGCTAATTTTTTGCATAAGGCGGTAAAAGATATCAGCACAGAAACTACGAAAGAAGGGTTCTCCCTCCCGACTGGTTCTCCGTGTTCCTACGCAGTCCAAATCTGCATTCTGGTCTAGTAAGTTTTTCATCTCAAGCAACATACTAGGAGGATCCTGGAGGTCTGCATCCATTACCACCACCAAATCGCCTGTCGCATATTGCAAGCCTGCATAGAGAGCTGCTTCTTTGCCAAAATTTCGCGAAAAAGAAATATAATGAACTGCTGGATTTTGCTCCCGATAGGCCTTTAAAAGTTCCAAGGTCCTATCGCTCGATCCATCATCGACAAAGACATACTCGATTTCTGCTTCCAAGTCAGGAATTAAGGCTTCCAGAGCCTGATAAAAAAGAGGAAGTACTTCCTCTTCGTTTAAACAGGGGACAATGATTGACATCACCATCTTAGTCTTCAAATCCATTTGGATGCTTGCTTTGCCAACGCCATGCGTCTTCACACATTTGGGTGATATCTAGTTCTGCTTCCCAACCAAGTTCTGCTTTAGCTTTTGCTGGGTCTGAATAGCAGGCTGCGATATCACCTGGGCGACGTTCTACGATGCGGTAAGGAATTGGGCGTCCCACTGCTTTTTCCATGTTTTGGATAATTTCAAGAACAGAATAGCCTTTACCTGTTCCAAGGTTATAAACGTTTAGACCTGAACCTTTTTGGATTTTTTTCAGAGCTGCAACGTGACCTTTAGCCAAATCGACAACGTGGATATAGTCACGAACACCTGTCCCATCTTCTGTATCGTAATCGTCTCCAAACACTTGCACTTGCTCTAATTTTCCAACGGCTACTTGAGTCACATATGGCAAGAGATTGTTTGGAATACCGTTTGGATTTTCTCCCAAATCACCACTCTCATGTGCTCCGATTGGATTGAAGTAACGAAGCAAGACCACATTCCATTCTGAGTCCGCCTTATAGATATCGGTCAAAATTTCCTCAAGCATGAGTTTGGTACGGCCATATGGGTTAGTCACTGAAAGTGGGAAATCTTCCAAGATTGGCACTGTATGAGGATCTCCGTAAACTGTCGCAGAAGAACTGAAGATGATGTTTTTACAGTTGTTTTCTTCCATAACTTTCAAAAGGCTAACAGTCCCTGCTATATTATTGTCATAGTAGGCAAGAGGAATACGAGTAGATTCTCCGACAGCCTTCAAGCCAGCAAAGTGAATGACCCCTGTTGGTTCTTCTTGTTTGAAAATGTCTCTGAGGGTATCTGTATCACGGATATCTGCCTCATAAAAAGGCACTTCAACTCCTGTAATTCTCTCAACAACTTCTAAACTTTTTCTGTTACTATTCACAAGGTTATCCACCACAACAACCTGATGACCTGCTTGGATTAACTCAATAACAGTGTGGGTTCCGATAAAACCTGCTCCACCCGTTACCAAAATCTTTTCTTGCATCTGTTTTCCTCGATTCTTGGATTATTTTTTCTTATTTTACCATTTTTGATAGGGAATGTCATTTGCCATCCTAGAAGCTAAGCTAAAATTCCAGTAAAATGCTTATACTCTTCGAAAATCTCTTCAAACCACGTCAACGTCGCCTTGCCGTGGGTATGGTTACTGACTTCGTCAGTTCTACCCACAACTTCAAAACAGTGTTTGAGCAGCCTTCGGCTAGCTTCCTAGTTTGTTCTTTGATTTTCATTGAGTATTATTCGCTTTTTACTCGTTTGACATAGTTTTCAATTGGATAGTTTTCAGGGTCCAAGGTCATCTCCTTGCCTTGAACCAGTTGTGCTAGATGGTAGCCAATGATAGGACCAGTTGTGAGGCCTGAAGAACCCAGTCCACTGGTCGCATAGACACCTGACAATTTTGGAACCTGCCCAAAGAAAGGAGAAAAATCACTGGTATAGGCACGGATTCCCACTCGCTCCGCCCTTGAAGTCGCTTTAGCTAAAACTGGGTAATGAGGCAAGGCTGCCTCTTCCATTTGTTGGAGTAAGGTTTCATCTACCGTTAAATCAAATCCCATATCATTTTCATGAGTAGCACCCAAGGATAATTTTCCACCTGCAAAAGGAATCAAATCCCACTCCCCTTCTGGCATAACCACAGGGTAAGCTTCCATGTCTTGGGCCAGCTGATAATCTCGGAGTTGTCCTTTTTGAGGACGGACATCCACAGCATAACCCAAGGGTTCTAACATATCCCCCAACCAAGCTCCCGTCGCCAAAATAACCTGTTCAAACACCTCTTCGTCAATCTGGTAACCTGATGCTAAAGGTGTCAGAGTCACTTTTTCTTTGACCAGCTTGACGTGACTGGCTTCCAGCAAACGAGTCACTAAGAGTTTACCATCTACTCTCGCTCCACCAGAAGCATAGAGCAAGCGATCAAATCCCTGCAAGCCAGGGAATAATTTATTTGCAGACGCTTGGTCTAAAATGGCTAATTTCCCTATCAAAGGAGATTCTTCTCTTCGCTGGAAGGCTAGTTGATAGAGTTCTTCCAACTTAGTTTCATCCTTTTTCAGGAGAAAGACTCCCGAACGCTGGTAAAAATCGATTTCTTGCCCTGACTTCTCTAAATCAGCTAATAAATCCACATAAAAATCAGCCCCCAAGCGCGCCATTTTGTACCAGGCCTTATTGCGGCGTTTGGAAAACCAAGGGCTGATAATTCCTGCTGCGGCCTTGGTAGCCTGACCTTGTCCATGGTCAAAAACGGTCACCTCTAGGTCACTTTCTTTAGAGAGGTAGTAGGCAACTGTTGCACCTACAATCCCTGCTCCGATAATGGCAACTTTTTTCATTGTTTTCACTTTCTAACTAGATATGGTGGAAAGGATTGGTTGATGCTTGACTAGGTAAAATCTCTAGTTCCCAGCCTTTTTCCTCTTTCCATTGACTAAGGAATGCTGCAATTTTTTCCACAAAAAGCACTTCAATATAGTGACCTGGGTCCAAGGCTAGCAAGCCATCAGACAACATATCCTGGGCAGTGTGGTAGTAAATATCACCAGTGATATAGACATCCGCTCCTTTAGCTAAAGCATCCTTATAGAAAGACTGCCCGCTTCCACCACAGATGGCCACTCTTGAGATAGGCTTCTGCAAATCACTCTCTTGATAATGCACCAATCGAAGACTATCTAAACCAAAGACTTGCTTGACATTCTGGGCCAATTCCCCAAAAGTCTGAGGCTGAACATTCCCAATACGTCCAATTCCACGTTCAGGACCCGTCTCCTGAAGATAAGTTGTCTCCTCGATTCCTAGCATCTGGCAAAACCAATCATTGAGACCATTTTCAACGATGTCAATATTGGTATGGCTGACATAAACTGCGATATCATACTTGATGAGATCAATGTAAATCTGATTTTGTGGACAGTTGGCTACCAAATCCTTGATGGGACGGAAAATCGGCGCGTGCTTGACGATAATCAAATTCACACCCTTTCCAATAGCTTCAGCCACCGTTTCTTCACGAATATCCAGAGCAACCATGACTCTTTGGATATCCTTGTCCAAAGTGCCGATTTGCAAGCCACGACTGTCTCCCTCCATGGAAAATTCCTGAGGGCAAAAGGCTTCATACGCATTAATCACTTCACTTGCTAACATGGAGAACCTCCTTGATGGCTTGAATTTTATCTACTAGAACTTGACGTTCCTCCAGATTTTTTTCTGGAATTTGTCCGAGGGCGAACTCTAGTTTAACAGCTTCTTTTTGCCATTTTTGGACAAAGACTGAACTGACCTCTTTGGACAAGAAAGGTCCAAAACGAACATCACTGGCTGATAACTTCATTTGTCCAGCTTCCACCACCAAAATCTCATAGAATTTCCCAGACTCTTCTAGGATACTTTCTGCTACAATCTGAAAACCGTTCTCTTGTAACCAGATACGCAAGTCGTCTTCACGATTATTAGGCTGGAGAATCAAACGCTCTACATTAGCTAGCTTGTCCAAGCCTTCTTCTAAAATCCTAGCAATCAAACGACCACCCATACCAGCAATGGTAATGACAGACACTTGGTCAGGCTCTTCAAAAGCTGCCAAGCCATTGGCTAAACGAACCTGGATTTTCTCCTTTAGGCCGTGAGCCTCAACATTTTTGACCGCAGACTGATAGGGGCCTTCCACCACCTCACCTGCAATGGCACTTTTGATTTGGCCTCTTTCGACCAAGTCGATAGGCAGATAAGCATGGTCACTTCCCACATCTAGCAAAATTGCTCCCTGTGGCACAAAGGAAGCCACCAATTCTAATCTCTTTGAAATCATTCTCTCTCTCTTTCCAAAACTCTATTAACTCTTATTATACCACATTTCAGCTGGCAATCTTGTACCTAAAAAGACCGCAATCCACAGATTGCAGTCTTTCTTTATTTTCTGGCTTGATAGCGACTAGTCAGGATGAAAATCACGGTAAAGACCAACATCATGACACCATAAACAGGTAATGTTTGTCCTGTCAAAGTCGAAATTTCAAGCAGTTTTTGAATTCTTGGGAAGAGAGCTGTGGCTAGGAAGCCTCCTACTGACCAGACAATCAAGAGGACACGCCAGAGGGTGAATGGTATGCAGGCTCTAAATACGGATAAGAAACCAATAGATCCAAGTAGATAATAGAGGAGGGTTGAGATTTCTAACTCAGACCAACCTTGGCTACTTCCAAATATTTTTACAAACAGGACGCTGAAGACGACCATGAGAGCACTTGGTAGGGCACGAAGCATGGATCTTCTGAGGAAGTTTGGCTCGACAGGTTTGATATTTCGCTCAAAAGTCAGAACGAATGGTGGGAAACCTTCCACGAATTGGTCAATCATGGTAATCTGAATTGGAATGAAGGGGAAAATTAAGATCCACTCAGACCGACCTAGTAAAGCACTGGCGATACAGATAACTGCGAGCAAGAAAGAATAGATGGTCTTTATCAAGAAAATCGGTGCAATGTGGGCAATGTTATTGACCACGCGACGACCTTCAAAGAGAATCTCAGGAACATCATTAAAGTCTGAGTTCAAGAGAACCAGATTGGCAATCTGACGAGTCGCAGGATCTCCTTCCGCCATTACGATGGAACAATCCGCCTCACGAAGAGCCAGGATATCATTGACTCCGTCCCCTGTCATAGCTGTTGTATGCCCTGCTTTTTTCAGCGTTTGAATGATGATTTTCTTTTGATGAGGGGAAACACGTCCGAAAATCGCTGTCTCCTCCGCCATAGCAACCAATTCCTCATCCGTAATTTTCGAGCAATCTACATAGCTGTCATAGTCCGCAAAACCAGCCTTCTGAGCAATGCTGGACACCGTAACTGGATTGTCACCAGAGATAATCTTGAGCCCCACTTCCTGAGAACGGAGATAGTCCAGCGTCTCTGCTGCTCCTTCTCGAATGGGATCCAAAATTTCCAGCAAGGCTAGAGCCTGAATATCAGATGGTTTCTGTGGTTTGTGATGGTCTAATTTCTCCTGACTGAGAGCTAAGACCAAGACACGTGACCCTCTCTCTAAGGCCTCTCTGGCTTCAGGGACTTCTGAGTCCAGCAACATCTCAGGCGCCCCTAAGAAACTGTTCCCAAACCTTCTAACTCCATGGCTCCCCACTTGCGATCGCTTGAGAAAGGCAGATTCGAAATCATAGGATAGACTACCTGACCTTGGAAACGCTGGCGAATGGCTTGAGCTGTTGGATTTTTATCCTCACTATGGGCCATATAGCTGGCCAAGATGCTAGCAAGCGCTGACTCTCCATACTCTTCGGTCAAAGGAAGAACAGCCTCCACCTGCATCTTTCCTTGGGTGATGGTGCCTGTCTTGTCCAGACAGAGCATATCCACGCGCGCCAAGGTCTCAACAGAATACATCTCCTGCACCAAAACCTTTTTCAACCCAAGCTTGATAACAGCAGTTAAGAGAGAGGTGATGGTCAACAGGGCGATTCCCTTGGGCAACATTCCCAAAAGAGCTGTTGACGAATTTACAACGGATGACTTGAGAGGCAGGCCTTTTAAAAGCAAGGCTTCTAGCAAGAGAGCTAGACCAAAAGGAATGATAATCTTCCCAGTAAAACCAGCTAACTTGTCCAGCGATTTCATGATACGAGAGTTGATTGGTTTAACGGTCTTGGCTTCCAGCATGAGTTTGGCAGCATAGTTGTCAGATCCAACATGGTGGACTTGAGCTAAAACTGACCCACTGGCTAAGAAACTTCCGGACAAAAGCAAGGCATCAACTTCCTTTTGCACCAAATCACTCTCTCCCGTCAACATGGCTTCATTGACTTCCGCAAAGCCTTCCAAAACCAAGGCATCACTGGGAATCTGCTCTCCAGCAGACAGACGAATCACATCTCCTAACACCAATTCTTCAGGATTCAGAGGCACTTCTTGACCATCACGAATGGTTTTGACCTTTTCCTTGGTCATGAGATTGAGTTTGTCCACCATGTGTTTGGCTCGTAGCTCGGTCACAATCCCAGAAAAAGCGTTAAAACAGATAACGGCAAAAAAGACCAGATTGCTCCAAGCCTGCACAAAGGCAAGGGCCAAAGCAATGGCAAAGTTCAAAGCGTTAAAAAGGGTAAAGACATTTCGTTTAACGATTTGCCAAGTGCTAGTACTGGCCGATGCAGTAAAATCATTGACCAAGCCCTTAGCCTGTCTTTCCTTGACTTCTATTTGGGTTAATCCCATAATCTTATTTTTATCCATAAATTCTATCATACCATTTTTTCTAAAAGAATTCTAATTTCATCCCAAATATGGACCTGGTCAAGGGAAAAGTTTGCCAGCCCTCCTTTGATAAGGTATAATAATAAGAAGAAAACAATCGAAGGAGATCGCATGTTTTATACTTATTTACGTGGATTAGTTGTCTTGCTCCTATGGTCCATCAATGGCAATGCCCACTATCATAATACTGATAAAATTCCTAATCAAGATGAAAATTATATTCTGGTTGCCCCTCACCGTACTTGGTGGGATCCTGTTTACATGGCCTTTGCGACCAAGCCAAAACAATTTATCTTTATGGCCAAAAAAGAACTCTTCACCAACCGTATCTTTGGCTGGTGGATTCGTATGTGTGGTGCTTTTCCTATCGACCGTGAAAATCCTAGCGCCTCAGCCATCAAATACCCTATCAATGTTCTTAAAAAAAGTGACCGCTCTCTCATCATGTTTCCAAGTGGGAGCCGTCACTCAAACGATGTCAAGGGTGGCGTAGCTCTGATTGCCAAAATGGCTAAGGTACGTATCATGCCGGTTACCTATACAGGTCCTATGACCTTGAAAGGCTTGGTTAGCCGTGAGCGTGTTGATATGAACTTTGGAAATCCAATTGATATCTCAGATATCAAGAAAATGAATGATGAAGGTATTGAAACAGTCGCCAATCGCATCCAAGCAGAATTTCAACGTTTAGACGACGAAACGAAACAATGGCACAATGATAAAAAACCAAATCCACTCTGGTGGTTTATCCGCATCCCTGCTCTCATCCTTGCCATTATCCTCGCTATCCTAACTATCATCTTTAGCTTTATCGCAAGCTTCATCTGGAATCCAGATAAGAAAAGAGAGTCTCTTGGTTAAGAAATACAATTATCCCTTGGCTTTTGCCAAGGGATAAATCTTTTATTCGATTTTCCATTTTTGAGCCAACCAGTTAGAAAAAGCTAGAAATCGCTCAGCTACTTGTTCATGGTGTCCATAAGGATCAAAGACAAACTGACCGTTCGAATAGTATTTCTGAAGACTGGTATGAATCTGCTCAGCATAGACTGGTGCTTGAGCCAAACGATTAGTATGGTGTGCTCCTTCTGTTTGACCATTTTGTAAATACAGCAAACAGTCTAGATTTTTCACTGTCTCTGCCTTGCAGTAAGTCACAAAATCAGGATACCAAAAGGAACCGCAGATGGAAAAGACACAGGAAACCTTGTCAAAGCTGAAAAGACTGTAGACTGCCGCCAAACCACCTAGTGAGTAACCTCCATAAGCAAGGCGAGTTTCGTCCAGGCGATAAAGCGACTGCAACTTGTCTAAAAGACCTCCAAATAAATGATCATGATAGACATTTGCCTGACCGCCAAAATCTGGAGCTCCATCTCTCAGAGCTGATGTTGCCCAGGGAGTGTAGTCGTCTAAGCGATTTTTAGAGGTCAAGCCCACTAAAATCACAGATTCGGAAAGGGACGATAGGAAGTCCAAGTTTCCATCATTCAATAAAATAGCCGGATAGGTTTGATTGGGGTCGTAGTTAGAGGGAAGGCTGATTTTGACTTGAATTCCTTCCCAATCAAACTCATTATTTATTGATAAAGTCATTGATTTTCTCAAGGGAATCAATCACTGCTGGACCATAGTCCATCAATTCATCGTAAGAGATAGTCATGATTTTTTGATTCTTAATAGCAGGAACGCTTTCCAAAACAGCATTTGCCTTCATCAACTCTACTGCTTTTTCATCCAATTTTTTATTACGATCGCTGGTTACATAGATAATCAATTCAGGATCCATTGACACGAGATTTTCCAAGGTCAAGCCTGATGTCCCCGTAGCAACGTTTGTATAACCAAGTTGGTTCAGCAAACTTTCTTGCAAAGCAGACTTGTAGGCACCGAAGGTTTCATCATTATAAGCAACCATAATCAAAGCCTTTTTCTTTTCACCTTGGCTTGCTGAGTTTGCTTTCTTAACAGCGTCAATTTTAGTTTGTAATTGGGCTGCGTATTCATTGGACTTTTCCTGAACATTAAAAATCATTCCAAGATTTTTGACATCTTCTACGATATTCCCCAAATCTTGCTGAATTGTTGCGAGAGAGGCTTTTTGCGTATAAACTGGGATTTTGTTTTCATTCCAAGTGCTAACTGTCCCCAAGGATTTTTCAGAAAACATCATGTTTCGCCCCATCACAGCGTCTGGCTCATAAGAAAGGACTGTCTCTTGTGAGACTGTTTTTTTATCCCCAATTTGAGGAATCGTCGCAATCGCATCCTTGTATTTGTCCGTCACAGCATTGTCTGGATTGAACATGCCAACAATTTTATCCTTCAAGCCTAACTCCAATAAGATTTCAGTGCTTGAAAGATTGTTGGTGATAACTTTTTCAGGTGCCTTGTCAAAGACTTGTTCGACTTCATTTCCTTTCGCGTCATAGGTTTTGACCGTTAACGGATAAGTCGTCTCTGTGCTCGCCTTTTGACTTGTTTCTGTGCTAGATTGTGTGGTAGCTTTTTCTGTAGTAGTATTGCCACAAGCTGCAATGGTTAGGGTAGCTACTGTTACGAGTAAAATGCTTAATGTTTTTTTCATCTTGTTTTCCTTTTCATTCTTATAAATAGTGAATCATAGCTTGCTGATCCTCGGTCCAAGTCACCTGACTTTGAACTCCGTATATAGTTTGCAATGACTCAGGAGTGATGGTCTCCTTTGGAGTCCCTTGGTAAAGGATTTCTCCCTCTTTCATCAGATAGAGATAATCCGAATAGCGACAAGCAAGTTGAATATCATGTAGGACAGCTAGAACATTGACCTTGATCCCCTTCACAATGGCCAACAAGTCTAGCTGATACCTGATATCCAGGTGATTGGTTGGTTCGTCCAGGAGCAAGAGAGTCGGTTCTTGTGCCAAGGCGCGGGCTAATAAGACTCGTTGTTTCTCCCCCCCTGACAGAGAAGAATAGAGACGAGTTTTCTTCTCAAGCATATCCACCTTAACGAGAGCATCTTGAACGAGGGCATAATCCCTTTCCTTTTCCTTCTGTAAAAAAGAGAGGTGGGGAGTTCTTCCCAGCAAGACGATTTCCTCAACTGTACAATCAAACTGCAATTGATTAAACTGAGTGACAACTGCCATTTGCTTGGCTGTTTCTTTGAGTGACCAATGTTCCAGTGGCTTTCCATCTAGGCTTATCAAGCCTTTGTCCGCCTTTTCCTGACGATAGAGGAGTTTAAGTAGGCTGGTTTTTCCACTTCCATTTGGCCCTAATATCGTGTGAAATTGATGCCCTTCAACCTTAAGAGAGACTCCTTTGAGGATTTTTTTCTCTCCTAGTCCAAAATGGATATCCTGACAAATCAAGTCCATATCAGACCCTCACCTCCCTTCGCCTACCTCCAACAATGTAGACAAAGAAGGGAGCACCTACTAAGGCTGTAAAAATACCAATAGGAAGCTCTGCGTTTGGAATGATGATACGAGAGAGTACGTCTGCCCAGACCACAAAGAGGGCACCCAGCAAGGTTGCAACAGGAAAAAGCCTCTTATAATTCGTTCCTACTAACCCTCGAGCTAAATGTGGAGTAATCAGACCAACAAATCCAATAATCCCACAGGTTGCTACTAAGACTGCTGTTAGCACAGCCACCATGGTCACATAAAGATACCAATAAAGCGTAAGGGAATCCCCAAAGTTAAAGCAGCCTCATCTCCCATCATCATCGCATTGAAAACACGATACTGAGTAGAGAAAAATAGAAAGGCCATTCCTACCACTATAGTTGGCAGGACCAAGTCTGCCCAGGAAGTCCCAGCGAGCGAACCCATTGTCCAAAACTTAATAGTCATCACACTGTCCGCATTAGCGCCAACTGAGATAATAAAGTTGGAAAAAGCCAGAAAGAGAGCGTTGACCACCGTTCCTGATAAGATCAGACTGGAAGTCGTCATCCTTCCCTGCATAGAGGCAATGATGAGGACAGCAATTGTTGCCAAAATAGCTCCAAGAAAAGCTCCAAGGCTAATCATCACTTTTAAACCAAGAATGATGCTCAAGGTTGCCCCTAGAGTTGCACCCGCAGAGATTCCTAAGACATAGGGCTCAGCGATGGGATTGTTTACCGTGGACTGCATCACGCTACCACACATAGAAAGGCCTGCTCCTACTATCAGACCTAACAATACTCGAGGGAATCTCATGTTCCATACAATGGCAAGAGTGGACTTGGAAACCTCTCCTATATCAAGAGGAAATCCTAACCTGCTCAAAATAATCCGATAGGTATCTCCTAGATCAATCGCAACAGATCCCATTGAAACTGCTAGAAAGAGAGAGAAATCCCTAAAATACCTAGCAAAATAACTAAAAGTAACACAAATTGCTGGTCTTGTCGGCTTCCAGAAAATTTGGAAAGCATGCAAACCTCCTTTGATAGAATCTTAAAAATTTAGAAAATTCTCATGAAAAGTATACCATATTTTCAACTGTGTAACAAGCTATGGAAAAAATACAATTAAAATCAGAAAAATTATGGTTGGTTTTTCCATACAGTGTTAGGAAGCATAAGCAAAGATAATACTTGAGTATATCGATGTAAGGTGACAACATAAAAAGCCCTCTGAAGTCAGAGAGCTGATTTGAGCTCGGGCTAAAATCCTAGTGAAACAAAAAAATCTACACGATCAGAAAAGTCTCTATCGTGCCATTTTCATACATGATGTATAGTCCAAGTAGAATGAATACTAAGGGCACAATGATTCGCTCGTATTTTTCAATTGTCTCGAATATTAACGGAATAGAGGATAACACCCGACTAATCTCGCATAAGATAATTATGCCGATTACAAACACAAGCAACGCCACGAGGGTCTGTGACCAATCTAACGAAGCAAAATAAGGTATATAGATACCTAAATTATCTCCGCCAGACGCAATTGTTAGCAATGTAACTGTCCAAAACAGTTGATTTGCCTTGCTTTGTTCTAATCTTTCAATAATTTCTTCCTCTTCTTCCTCTTCTTCCTCACCTTCTCCAACAATTGCAAAGCGAATCCCTAAATAGATAGGGATTAAACCAAGCAATCCAACCATCCATTCTTCAGGCACGAAATTAACGACATAAGCAGCAACTAAACTCGCCCCTACAAGTAAGCCTGTGCCTAGATATTGCCCCGCATAAATATGCCATTTTTGTTTATTCTGTGATAGCTGTGCAAATAAAATAAATAAAATAATTAAATAATCGATACTGGTGGAAATATAAACACCAATAGCAGATATGATTGTCTGTCCCATAAAAAACCCTCCTGTATTAGTCAGTAATAAATCAGCAGATTTTAGGAGAGCACAGACACATTAATTTAGCTATCGCTAGTGGGTAATGTCGAACATAGGAAAGCATTTTACTCCTCCTCAAAACGTAGTTACAAAGTAATTTCTAACTGGAATTCGGTGACTACTTCCATGTAGAGTATAACATACTATACTTTACTTCGTAAAGTGTGGGCTCTTCGAGGGGCTTGCAGACAGCTACTCGGCTTTTCAAGCCGAGTAGCTACGCACCCTTATGGTGTAATTAGCTGATACCATTTGAGGTTTTTGTAGTCTCCAAAATTGTGACCGATAAAACCTCAATAAAAAAGCCCTCTGAAGTCAGAGAGCTGATTTGAGCTCAGGCTAAAATCCTAGTGAAACAAAAAATCTTCCCGAAGGGAGATCATTCTGGTTTATTTTACCTTACAGTGCTAGGAACCGTAACCAAAGATAATACTTGAGCATACCAAGGTAAGGTGACAACGTAAAAAGCCCTCTGAAAATCAGAGAGCTCCAGTCTTGCTGGATAAACCGTTTATAGACTAGGCGACGAGGCGAAGATTGTACTAATGGTACATCGAGCCGAAGCCAACGAAGTATAGAAACGGTTTAGACGCAAGATTAGCGACGAAGTCCTAGAGAGTTGATCAACTCACGGTAACGGTTAACGTCGTTTACGCAAGTATGCAAGCAAGTTACGACGGCGACCGATTTTCTTCATCAATCCACGGTAAGTAGCGTGGTCTTTTTTGTGTTGTTTGATGTGTTCGTTAAGGTGGTTGATTTCCCAAGTAAGGACAGCAACTTGAACCTCTACTGAACCTGTATCACCTTCGTGACGTGCATATTGTGCGATGATTTCATTTTTTTTCTCTTTTGAGATTGCCATGATGTTTCTCCTTTTTATTTGGCTTCATCCGAGTGACAGGTTGGCATGCCTGTAACCAAGAAGAAGTTATTTGTCTTTACGACAATCCCTATTCTACCAATAACTAACTTCTTTGTCAACAGATTTACTTTCTTGTTTTAAACATGCTATAATAATCATAGCAAGAAATCTAAGTTGTCTGTTTTTTTTAAACGAGGTGATTATCATGCGTAGATTCTATTTCCATCTCCCCTACTATCTGGTCATATTTTTCTTTTATTGGCCACTTTATGAGTTGGTCTTGCTAGTTGTTTCTGACCCCCTTACACTCAAGGGACTCTGTATAAACAATCTTCTCTTCTTTACACCTCTGGTAATCTTGATTATATCGCTACTCTATAGCTACCGTTTCCGTTTCTCACTTTGGTGGTTAATTGGTAACGGACTGCTCTTTTGCTTTACTATCATAACCTTCGGTGAATTTATCTGGTTTTACTTTTTAGCCTATGAAATCTTTGCTCTGGTGGGCATGGCTTCCGGTATTGGCATCAAGCATATTCTACAAAAAATGAAAAACAAAAAACTTTCACAAAATCCTTGAAAAATCTCACAATCATGCTATAATAATCCATAGAGACAAGTCACTTAGTCCCTTTCTACTAGAGAGTGCGTGGTTGCTGGAAACGCATAGAGAGCCTAAACTGATACTACTCTTGAGTTTTTTATGAAAACATAAAACGGTGGCTACGTTAGAGCCAATCAGAGGTGTCCCTCTCTTTTGAGGTACATAAATGAAGGTGGAACCACGTTGCGACGTCCTTTCGAGGATGTCGCTTTTTGTTTTTCTAGCTTTCACAATCCTCTATCCCTGTTTTCAGAATAGGGTTAACACATTCGTCAATAATATAAGTAAGGAGAAAATCATGATTAACATTACTTTCCCAGATGGCGCTGTTCGTGAATTCGAATCTGGCGTAACAACTTTTGAAATTGCCCAATCTATCAGCAATTCCCTTGCTAAAAAGGCCTTGGCTGGTAAATTCAACGGCAAACTTATCGACACTACTCGTGCTATCACTGAAGATGGAAGCATCGAAATCGTGACACCTGATCACGAAGATGCCCTTCCAATCTTGCGCCACTCAGCTGCTCACTTGTTCGCCCAAGCAGCTCGTCGTCTGTTCCCAGACATTCACTTGGGAGTTGGTCCAGCCATCGAAGATGGTTTCTACTACGATACTGACAATACTGCTGGTCAAATCTCTAACGAGGACCTTCCTCGTATCGAAGAAGAAATGCAAAAATTGTCAAAGAAAACTTCCCATCAATCCGTGAAGAAGTTACTAAAGACGAGGCACGTGAAATCTTCAAGAATGACCCTTACAAGTTGGAATTGATTGAAGAACACTCTGAAGACGAAGGTGGTTTGACTATCTATCGTCAGGGTGAATATGTAGACCTTTGCCGTGGACCTCACGTTCCATCAACAGGTCGTATCCAAATCTTCAACCTTCTCCATGTAGCAGGTGCTTACTGGCGTGGAAATAGCGATAACGCTATGATGCAACGTATCTACGGTACAGCTTGGTTTGACAAAAAAGACTTGAAAAACTACCTTCAAATGCGTGAAGAAGCCAAAGAACGTGACCACCGTAAACTTGGTAAAGAACTTGACCTCTTCATGATTTCACAAGAAGTTGGTCAAGGACTTCCATTCTGGTTGCCAAATGGTGCGACTATCCGTCGTGAATTGGAACGCTACATTGTCGACAAGGAGTTGGCTTCTGGCTACCAACACGTTTACACTCCACCACTTGCTTCTGTTGAGCTTTACAAGACTTCTGGTCACTGGGATCATTATCAAGAAGACATGTTCCCAACTATGGATATGGGTGACGGGGAAGAATTCGTCCTTCGTCCAATGAACTGCCCGCACCACATCCAAGTCTTTAAACACCATGTTCACTCTTACCGTGAATTGCCAATCCGTATCGCTGAAATCGGGATGATGCACCGCTATGAGAAATCAGGTGCCCTCACAGGTCTTCAACGTGTACGTGAAATGTCTCTTAACGACGGTCACCTCTTTGTGACTCCAGAACAAATCCAAGAAGAATTCCAACGTGCCCTTCAGTTGATTATCGATGTTTATGAAGATTTCAACTTGAATGAGTACCGCTTCCGCCTCTCTCTTCGTGACCCTCAAGATACTCACAAGTACTTTGATAACGATGAAATGTGGGAAAATGCCCAAACCATGCTTCGTGCTGCCCTTGATGAGATGGGCGTTGACTACTTTGAAGCTGAAGGGGAAGCAGCCTTCTACGGACCAAAATTGGATATCCAAGTCAAGACAGCTCTCGGTAAAGAAGAAACTCTTTCTACAATCCAGCTTGACTTCTTGCTCCCAGAACGCTTCGACCTTAAATACATCGGCGCTGATGGTGAAGAACACCGTCCAGTTATGATTCACCGTGGGGTTATCTCAACAATGGAACGCTTTACAGCTATCTTGATTGAAAACTACAAAGGTGCCTTCCCAACATGGCTTGCACCTCACCAAGTAACCCTCATCCCAGTATCTAACGAGAAACACGTTGACTACGCTTGGGAAGTGGCTAAGAAACTTCGTGACCGTGGTGTCCGTGCCGATGTGGATGAACGTAATGAAAAAATGCAGTTCAAGATCCGTGCTTCACAAACTAGCAAGATTCCTTACCAATTGATCGTTGGTGACAAGGAAATGGAGGATGGAACTGTCAACGTTCGTCGCTATGGCCAAAAAGAAACAAACACTGTGTCAGTAGATGAGTTTGTAGCAGCTATCCTAGCTGATATCGCCAACAAATCTCGTGTTGAGAAATAAAACGATCAAACCTGGGATAAATATTCCAGCTACCTAAAAAAGAGGTTGGGACAAAAGGTCCCGACCTCACTTTTTATTAGCAATAAAACTTTGACGCGGTAGCTGATTGAACTTTTTGTTCGTCTTTTAGACTCCAAAAAGCTCCTAATCATCCTCGCGGGGCTGGGACTACGAAATCGAGACTTTGTCTATCGATTTCTGTCCCACCGCCTTTTTCTATTTTGTTTCACCTGAGTTAGTAGTGATTGATCAAACCACTACAAATAGTATCTCATCAACAATCCTTTCTATCCATTAACTTTTGGATATAGGATATCCTCCCAAGATTTGCTTCCATGAGTTAGATAAGTTGACTATCCTCAGTCCTTGTCTGCCTCAATTTCTTTTACGATGTCATCTTGTGAATCTTTTTCAGAGAGTTTTTGATCGATATACTTGTCAATGTTTTCGTAAAATTCCTTAATCGTCTCACTATCTAATTTTGCCGAATTGTTGAATTGCTTGACTTTCAATTGAACAGATTGAATACCGTAAGAGGCTTGTTTTTGGTGGAGTGTTTCTAATTCTTCTTCTGAAATCGGATCTCCAACAACCGTCAAGACCAATTCATTGTTACTTGACTTGTAGACTTGATTAATAACCGTATAATTGGCGAACTCTTTTCCTACAAACTGTTTGATCCCTTCTTTGCGCGCTTGTTCTATTGTCAGAGTAACTGCCGAATAGCTAGCTGGAAGAATCAACAATACAATCAAAGAAATCAAGCCAATTCTCATTTTAATGCTCAGCTCTTTAAATGAAGTTAAAGGAGATTTTCTCATCAAAATTCTTGTTCCAACAATGTTGGCTAGCATGATAAAGACACAGTTGATCAAGAAAAGATAGAGAGCCCCCAATAAAAATCGTACATTCCCATTAGCTAAACCATAGCCAGCAGTACAGATAGGCGGCATCAAAGCTGTAGCAATGGCTACTCCTGGCACGATATTGTTTGCTTCTTTTTTCCTTGAACCGATCACACCAGCAATCCCACCAGCAATAGCAATGAGAACATCCCAAATGGTTGGAGAGGTTCGTGCGATCAACTCGCTACTTGCATAAGACAAGGGAGAAATCCAGAAATACAGAGTCGAGACAAGCAAACTGACCAACACTTGAGTCAATAAAACCTCTAGAGATTGCTTGATTAAACGCGTATCAAAAATAGCTAAACCGAATCCCAGTCCAACAATCGGTGTCATGAGAGGTGAAATTAACATGGCTCCAATAATAACAGCTGTTGAATTCATATTTAGACCGATAGAGGCAATAAAAATTGCACACATCAAAATCGCTGTATCTCTCAATCGAACATGAAGGTCATCGTATAATTTCTCACGGTATTCCCGTGTTGAATAATTGGCAGTCATTTGTCCTCTCCTCTTTCCTTATTTAAATCGGTATAATAATTAATAATAACAGCTGATAAACAGCCAAAAAATATGAGCCCATAAATCGTCAAGAAGACACTGGTAATCCTTCCAATCAAGGTCACAGCTAGGAGATCCCCGTAGCCGACAGTCGTCGAAGTCACAAAAGCATACCAAAGACCGTCTCCGTAATTTGTGATAGCAGGTTCAACTAGGAAAAGCACGCCTCCTGACCCAAAAACAAAGGTCACAAAACTCAGAGCAAACCGAGTAAAACCCGTAACCTGTATAATATGCCATAACATTTTTAAACGTCTCATTTGTTCTCCTTATTCATACTAGCTCCTGACCGAGCCGTTTTTTCCAATAATCAAAGTGAAGATAGGACATGATCTCCATCAGAGAAAGATAGACAAACTGATAGATCTGATTTAAGCTGATTATCAACTGATATTGTTTGAAAAATGACTGGAAGAAAGACCAGATATGACTGTCTTGAATCAGTCCCTTCTTAACATCAGACAGGATATTAGCTAAAGCTCCCAAGGACTGAAACGGTAAATCCTTGACATTTATATAGATCCGGTCCACCACATCATTCAGACTGGTATCTTGGATGGCATGAAATTCTCCAAAGAGAACTCCTGCCGCTCCAAGAGTAGAAACAAATTCCACCAAATAATTTCTGAGGAAATTTTTCTCAACCTTTTCCCATAATGTGTTTAGTGCCATCCATAACGATCCCAACCAGAAAAAAAGGAAAGAAAACAAGCAAAGAAATTTTTGCCGTAAATCCCAAAAAAAGCTTCAAGACTTGGTGTTGTTGGTTTTTCTAACTCTAAAAATCAAGATGGTCATAATAATTGCTAGAACAGCATCTGTCAATACAATTAATCTGTCTTTCTTCATCGGATTGCATCCCCTTTCTTTTTTTGTAACATTCTATCTTATCGCATAATATTGGATATTCTTTCATAATCCGACTACAAACAAAAAAATAAACCAAAAAAAGTCTGTCCCTATTATGCTATATTTAACTCTAGAAGTATTCATCCATCTAATTAATAAGTATATCATATTTCACAATAAATGAATACTATCAAAGATTCATCCCCTTTCACTTCATCATTTAGTGTTGCTTAGATTTATCAAAAACAACCAAATTTGTATTAATTTCAAGTATCACCTAGTTACAAAAATTTGGGGTGAACAGAAAAAGCATCCCGTATTTTTGATACGAAATGCTTTCAATAAGTTTAAATAAGTTTTAACGTTTACTAAATTGTGATGCTTTACGAGCTTTTTTCAAGCCTGGTTTGGAAAGTATGAATTTCAGTTGGACTAAAAACAGCGTAATATCAAGACTTTTCTCCGCTTTTATAAAAGCGTTTTTCCAATCAAATTCAACTAATTTTATCTAAATGGTGTGGATTTTACCCCCAAAATTACAGAGAATGGAGCTGATAAACACTAAACGTTCACACCATTAGTTAAATGATTTTTTTCATCATTTTTCTTAGATGATAGAACTTCTAATTTATTTCTTATTCAAGCAAAAACAACCTGCTATAAGTAAGAAAGAGGAAGATACAAGAAAAACACGGCGTAAAAACCGATTCAGTTCATTGTCCTCAATCCTTGTCTGCTTCATTTTCTTTTACGAGATCGTTTTGTGAATCTTTTTCAGAGAGTTTTTGATCAATATACTTGTCAATGTTTTCATAAAATTCCTTGGTCGCTTCACTATCTAATGTTGGCGAGTTCTGAACTTGATTCACTTTCAATTGAACAGATTGAATACCGTAAGAGGCTTGTTTTTGGTGGAGTGTTTCTAATTCTTCTTCTGAAATCGGATCTCCAACAACCGTCAAGACTAATTCATTGCTACTTGACTTGTAGACTTGATTAATGACCGTATGATTGGCGAACTCATTTTCTACAAACTGTTTGATCCCTTCTTTTCGAGCTTGATCCATCGTCAGAGTGACTGCTGAATAGCTGGCTGGAAGGACCAATAATACAATCAAGGATATCAATCCAATTTTCATTTTAATGTTTAGCTCATTAAATGAACTTAAGGGAGATTTTCTCATCAAAAATCTTGTTCCAACAATGTTGATTAGCATGATAAAGACACAGTTGATTAAGAAAAGATAAAGAGCCCCAAATAAAAATCGTACATTTCCATTAGCTAAACCATATCCTGCAGTGCAGATAGGTGGCATCAGAGCTGTTGCGATGGCTACTCCTGGTACGATATTGTTTGCTTCTTTTTTCCTTGAACCAATGAAACCTGCTATCCCACCAGCAATAGCAATGAGAACATCCCAAATGGTTGGATAGGTTCGTGCAATCAACTCGCTACTTGCATAAGATAAGGGAGACATCCAGAAATACAAAGTCGAGACAAGCAAACTGACCAATACTTGAGTAAGTAAAACCTGTAGAGATTGCTTGATTAAACGTGTATCAAAAATAGCTAAACCGAATCCCAGTCCAACAATCGGTGTCATAAGAGGGGAAATCAGCATGGCTCCAATAACGACTGCTGTTGAATTCATATTTAGACCTATAGAGGCAATAAAAATCGAACACATCAAAATCAGTGTATCTCTTAATCGAACATGAAGGTCATCATATAGTTTCTCGCGGAATTCACGTGTTGAATAGTTTCCAGTCATTGGTTACTCCTTTTATTTCATATAATTTTGTTTCTGCATGGATGATGGTAGAGAGACTTCTGTCCAGTCTTACATATTTTTCTTCTCACCTGTTATACTTTTGAAAATTATCCTCTAAGTATCCGCCAGTCCATCCTTAACATTATATCAAAAATTTTACAGTCTTTCTCTGACGAAATCTATCAATTGAACAGATAGAGGAAGCAAGAAATTTTTGTTTCCTTATCCGAAGAGGGAAAAACGGTATCAGAAGAACCTTGATACTATGCGTTTTATTCTTTATAATTTAGCTATTTCAAAATTACAAGTTCTCCATTCTTAATTTCCCAAACTTGGTCAAACTTACTTAATAATTCGTTTTGGCGATGTAAAGTAACAATGACGGCACTTGGTAGTTCCAGAACTCTTTCCAATTCCATTTTAAACTGATTAGTATCCAAGGCAGAGAAAGGTTCGTCTAGGATAAGCAATGGATTTTTACGATTTTTCTCACGATTTAAATACATTCGTTGTTGCTGACCACCTGACAGGGATTGTGGTGGAATTTTTTCAAAATCTTCTTCTCTGAATTTTTCATTGAAACTATTGAATAGCGTTACATTATTTTCATAACTTGAAATAAATGTATGTTCTTGTTGCAGAATCATACCGAATCTTCCCCAAAGATGGTCCAAAACAAGCCCATCTAGCACAATTTGTCCTTCAAAATCTTCATCTGTTCCATTTAAAATGTTGAGAAGACTACTTTTTCCAGACCCATTCTTACCAATAAGCGCAATTTTATCCCCTTTTTGAATCGTAGCGGAAGTAATTATCAATTTTGATTCTCCCAGTTGTTTGGAAATGTTTTTCAAAGTAATCGTATCAAAAGAATGTTGAGGTGCTTGAACTGAAACGGGGCTCCCAACAATGTTTTGAAAACTCTTGATTACAGGCTTTACGGACTCTAACATTTGTAAATCATAAAGGATTTCCTGTATTGGTTCAGAAAAAGCATTAATATATCCGAAACTCGCCACCACCTCAGGAATACCGAGTTGCTGGTGAGATAGAGAGTAGGCTAAATAAATAAACAGAACAAGACTAATGAATTCAAAAGAAACACCTGTCAATAAGATGCCTGTAATTTGTCAAACCATACTTAAAATACTTATCCTGCAAATTCTTTAGAGAACTCTTTTGTTGATTCAAAAAATGCGACATAGTTAGTTTATTTACCAAATGATGTCCCATGAGCAAATCCTCCAAAGTTCGATAGTAATCTCCTTGTTTTTTCAAGTAAACCTGTCTACGATTAGCGGTCAACTTCCCAACGATTTTAGGAATTTGAATACTAATTCCAGTAGAAAAGATTAAAATCAGTGATACAATAGGATTAATTGTTCTGCTAATAATGAAAGCGTAAATGATGATACGTAAAATTTGTTTGATAAAACTCATCAATGGAGGAAGGTAATCCTTTTCCAACGAATCTAGGTCATTAGATTGATAGGAAATATACTCTGCTACTGTTTTCTGCTTGAAATCGTGGTGACTGAGTCCCAGAAGTGAACGAAACCACTCATTTTTCAAAGTAGTCGAAAAGATAATCCCCTGCTTCCAATCAAGTATCATTTGGATATAGTTACAACTCAAATAGCCAGCCACTGACATAGAGTAACCATATAGAGCTACTTGATAATCCCCTTTGATTAATGCCTGCGTGAAATACGGTAACAAAGCTGTGCAGATATTCGATACTACACCAAAAAGAAAATTAAAGAAGAGATACCATCTAATAGTTTTAAGATATGGTAGCATATACGATACTCCTTGCTAATGCGTTTTTTTACATATCGCAGAACAATCTCTACTATTCCCTATTTCAGATAGTGCGATACTCGGACATTGAGTGCAATAATTGTAAATCACACAAGTACTGCAGTTTTTACTATCATTCAAAATATAATTTGCTATTTTGTAAAATATAGGTCTATCCCATGTTTCTTTGATAGATGTAAAATGAATATTTCCAATACTTCTATTGAAAGTAAGCTTTTTCAGTTTTTCTAACGATTTAGGCTATTTCGTGACACACCCACAATCCGTGAAAATTCTGGTTATATCAGATTATGTGATTTTCGTAAGAATTTTATATTGTCTCCAATCATGGCAGTCTCCTTTTACTTGATAAAACTATTATAATATTTAGAAATTAAAAACTGATTCAAAATCAATAGAATGTATGTATTCGATACATTCAATAAATTCTTGGAAACAGTTCTACACCAGTTACACAAATCTATATACACCTATCTCATTCAAAATAAAAAGAAAGCTGCAGTTCTTTTAATCCTGTATCAACGATTCATTCTGAAATCAAATAGGAGACATTTCCCAAGTCTACAATTCACTTCATTTCAAATTAATTTTTGTAATTCACCCTTAGATTTATAGATTTTATACTCAACAAAAGTATAAAGCATACAAAACTTCACTTTGAACCAGTATTTATACTATATTCTGTATTAAAAATTCTATTATTGGTTTTGTAAAAAACAGTCTTCAAATATCCTGAAATATAGCAAAAAGAGATTGGGTAAAAACTCATTGTCTCTTCTCACTCAAGGACTAAGTTCACTTGAGCAAACTGAATCCGCACTGTCGTTCCTTCTCCAACCTCAGACTCGATACGAATCTGGTGCCCCAGTTCTTCAGAAATTTTCTTAGATAGGTAGAGGCCAAGTCCAGATGACTGCTGGGTTAGGCGCCCATTGTAGCCTGAAAATCCACGTTCAAAGACTCGGAGGACATCACTGTTTTTTATCCCGATTCCCGTATCCTTGATACAAAGCTCTTGCCCCTTCATATAAATCTCCAGACCACCTTCCTTGGTGTACTTGAGACTATTTGAGATAATTTGTTCAATGACCACTAGTAGCCACTTTTTATCCGTCACGATTTCTTTATCAAGGTCATGTAGATTGACATTTAAGCCTTTTTGAATAAAGAAAAGAGCGTATTTACGAATTATTTCCTTGACCAAGTCCTCAATTTGAACCTGCTTTAAGACCAAATCATCATGAAAACTTTCTAAACGCAGGTACTGTAAAACTAGATTGGTATAGGAATCGATTTTAAAAATTTCCTGTTCTAACTGCTGCTTTAATTGGCGATCATCTACTTCTGCAACTAAGAGTTGACTGGCTGCAATGGGGGTCTTTATCTGATGGACCCACAAGGTATAGTAATCCAGCAAATCCGTCAGTTTTCTTTCTGAATCTGACCTTTGCTGATAGAGTTCCATCTCACGCGCTTCTAATTTTTCAGCCAAGGCTCTTTCCAAAGGAGACTTGGCTTCCCTCTCCCCGTAGAGAATTTCCTGGCGATAGACCTGCATTTCTACCAATATGTCCCAAGCGAAAAATAAGATGGTTACAAAGCAACACAGCAGGAAAAAGTAGAGAAAGTAAGTTCCCAAACTGGCAAATAAAAACTGAAAAAGCAAAACTAGAAATGCCAAAGCAAGTAGATAGACAAAAAGACGACTACGGGAGCGCAGATAGGCCAGAAAAAATTGTTTCCAATCAAGCATGCTTCAGTCCGTACCCTATTCCTTTCTTGGTCTCGATAAATCCTACCAAGCCCTGCTCTTCCAATTTTTTACGCAAACGAGCTACATTGACAGAGAGGGTATTATCATCAATGAAAAAGTCACTGTTCCAAAGTTCCCGCATCAAGTCATCACGCGCTACGATATTGCCTGCATGCTCAAACAAAACGCGTAAAATCTGGAATTCGTTCTTGGTCAAGTTCAAGACTTGCCCTTGATAATGTAAATCCATTGATTTGGTATTGAGGATCACACCGGCGTATTCCAGTAAACTCTCGTCACGCCCAAACTCATAGGAACGACGCAACAAGCCCTGAACCTTGGCTAAAAGAACCTGCTGGTCAAAAGGCTTGGTCACAAAGTCATCCGCCCCCATATTGATTGCCATGACAATATCCATAGCCTGGTCTCTCGAAGACAGAAACATGATAGGCACCTTGGAAATCTTGCGAATTTCCTGACACCAGTGATAGCCATTAAACAAGGGCAAACCAATATCCATGAGGACCAGATGAGGCTCCGACTGGACAAAAAGACTCAAAACTTCCATAAAGTCTTCTACCAGAACCACTTCAAATCCCCATTCAGAGAGCATTTTTCCGACTTGTTGACGAATAACCTGATCATCTTCTACTAATAAAATCTTGTGCATCTGATTCTCCTTTGCTAATTTTAGGAGTCTTAAATCCTTTAGTATAAATAGAGGGCTTAGTATCTAATACTTTTTTGACATTTCCTTGTCACAACAGCTCAAAAACAGATAGTGAATAACCCCATTGATATCATACCTTATTTTCAGACATAGTGCCAGCACTACCCATTTATTTTTAATTTTTTCAACCCTCATTTCAGTTCTTTTATCCATCCCCTTAACCAAAATTTATATCTATTCTTCCAAACCTTGAGTGTAGTTAAAACGACACTCTATACTCTTCTAACATTGAAAAGCTCCTTATCAAGTGGTATCCGTAAAAAGTTCTAGCTTTCAGATTGACAATCTGAAAAAGATTTGTTAAGATATGAATGAACAATATTTAATATTCATTCAGAAAAGAGGTGAATCAAATTGGACAAAAAACAGGCTTTGAAATCCGCAGCTTATGAAGTTTTTTCAAAAAAAGGATACAAGGCGACAGGAATTTCAGAAATTGCTAGACAAGCTCATATGGCAGTCGGATCTTTTTATAACTATTACGAAAGTAAAGAGGCTATTTTTTTAGATATCTATATTGATGAAAACAACCGTGTTCGCCAAACTATGATCGAAGAACTGGATTGGGAAATTGATATGATTGATCTTATTAGTCAACTCTTTGCTCAATCCAGAGCACTCGTTTCTTCCAATAAAATCCTTGCAGAATGGTACAATCCTGCCATAGCAGATGAGTTGCATAGCTACTATTCCTCAGAAGAAGGAAAAGTCACGAATCCATTTCATCAATTTCTCGTGAAAACCTTTACTCATCGTTTGCAGGCTGAAGGCCATTCTCCAGAAAAAATTCAAGATATTTTACAAGTTTACAACCTATTTTACTACATGGATATGCATATCACAGAAAATGATTTTCCAGATATTAGCAAAACTGTAGAAATACTAGCAACCAACTTCATTAAAGGAATACTGAAATAAAGAAATCTTTTTCTTTATTTTTTTGGAAATTATTGAATGAAAAAAATATTATTCATTCATAGAAAAATTACTACACTATAGGAGTTAAAAATGAAACGAGGGAAAAAAATGTTCATAATTATTCTAACTACACTTGGAGTGCTCGGCTTTATATCTTGGGGAATCATTACCTATCTTGGACGAAGTCAAACTTTATCGATAAAATCCATTGAAAATCCCAGCGGAGATTTGTATTTAGTTCACATCACAAAACCAAAAAATCAAATATGGAAAGCTGGCTCCTATGCTCAGTTTAAGCTTCCTGACAGTTCGTTTGGTCTAGACAAAAGTCCAGTAAAGGAGGATCAGGCTAGCCGATGGCTAACCCTTGCTTCCACTCCTGATGAGGATGAAATTCTTATTGTAACCCATAATAGTGGTAGCGTGTTTAAGGAAACCTTAACACATTTACCAGCTGGTAGTAAAATTGAGATGAGTTGGCTGGAGTCATCTTTATCTGTTAAAGACAATGACCAAGCACTGGTTTGTTTTGCCTCTGATGTCGGTATTTCTACTCTACGTCCAGTTGTGAAAGAGTGGGCTGGTAAGCGCTCCATCATTCTTAATCATTTAGACAAAGGAGTAAACATTTTTGATAATGAGTTAAGAGAGCTTAGTAAGAATAATCCGAATCTAACTTATAAAACTAGCGAAACCTTTTCTCAAAGCCAAGCATTTTTAAAAAATGCGGTTGTGAAATACGGTAACCAAGCTATTTATCTCTTAACCGGCCAACCTGATGATATAAATGAGATGAAGAATTTCTTAAAAGAGAATGGGATTGACGCCAAACAGATACAAACAAGTATGTTTAGAGGTTTGAAATAAAGCAAACTGTCTTCTATGTGTCTGAATCATACCATTATAGGTCAGTATGTAGAGAGCTCGTACAAACCAACTAGTAAATTATATGTGATTGTGATAAGATAAATAAAAAGAAAGGAGTTCTTATGACCAATATTTTTGACTACCTGAAAGATGTCGCACACGATTCCTTTTACGATCTTCCTTTAAATGAGTTAGACATTCTAGCCTTAACAGAAATCACCTACCTCTCCTTTGATAATTTGGTCTCCACAACTCCTATGCGACTTTTAGACCTGGCACCTCAGGTCCCAAGAGAATCTAACATGTTGACCAGCAAAAATCGCCTCCAGCTATTAGATGAACTAGCTCAACACAAGCGCTTCAAAAATTGCAAACTCTCCCATTTTATTAATGACATCGACCCTGAACTGCAAAAACAATTTGCGGCTATGACCTACCGCCTCACTCTCGACACCTATCTGATTGTCTTTCGTGGGACAGATGACAGTATCATTGGCTGGAAGGAAGATTTCCACCTAACCTATATGAAGGAAATTCCTGCTCAAAAGCACGCCCTTCGCTATTTAAACAACTTTCTTGTCCAACATCCTAAGCAAAAGGTCATTCTGGCTGGGCATTCCAAGGGAGGAAATCTAGCCATCTATGCTGCTAGTCAAATTGAGCAAAGCTTGCAAAATCAAATCACAGCAGTTTATACCTTTGATGCGCCTGGCCTCCACAAAGAACTGACACAAACTGAGGGCTATCAAGGGATAATGGATAGAACCAAGGTCTTCATCCCTCAAGGCTCCATTATCGGTATGATGATGGAAATCCCTAACCAGCAAATCATCGTGCACAGTACTGCCTAGGTGGTATCGCCCAGCACGATACCTTTAGTTGGCAGATTGAGGACAAGCACTTCGTCCAGCTGGATAAGACCAACAGTGATAGCCAACAAGTTGACACAACCTTCAAGGAATGGGTGGCAACAGTCCCTGACGAGGAACTCCAACTTTACTTCGACCTCTTCTTTGGCACCATTCTTGATTCTGGTATTACTTCTATCAATGACTTGTCTTCCTTAAAGGCGCTTGAACACATTCATCATCTCTTTATCCAAGCGCAATCCCTCACTCCAGAAGAAAGGAAAACTATGGGTCGCCTCACTCAATTATTGATTGATACCCGTTACCAAGCCTGGAAAAATAGATAGTACTCTTGAAAATCAAATGTATACAAAACAAAAGACCTAGAATACATACTTTCATGTGCATTCTAGGTCTTTTTAAATAGAATCTGACTACCAAATAACCCCTTTATAGGCTATCAAAATGAGGACTGATAGCAGGATATAAAAGGCAAGGAAAAGCCATTTCATCTTGACACAGAGCGCTACGTACTCCCGAATAAAAGCAGATGGTATGTAGTAGCCTGCCGTCCTACATCCGAGGCCATCTCCCTTCATTTTTAACTTACGAGCATAAGTACTAGTTCTAAAAACATGATAATCATTTGTTACAAAGAGAAATTGAGGTTTGTCTACCAGTTTCTCGCCAAGTTCCTTAGAAAAGAGAAGGTTCTCGTAGGTAGTCCTTGATTGATCCTCCAGAATAATCGCATCTTGGGGAACATCTGTCTCTTCAAGCAGATAGTTTGTAATTGCCTGCGCTTCAGAAATCTTCTCATCTCCTCCTTTTCCACCGCTGGCAATAATTTTTATGTTAGAATTCTTAGACTTGTGGTAAGCTTCTACGGCCTTATCAATTCTCCTCTTCAGCAAAGGTGTTACCTTTTCTCCGCCTAATAAACCAGCACCGTGAATGATAATAAAATCATAATGCTTCTTCTTAGGAATAAAGAGATACAAGATAGAGTAGAGCATAAAACCCGCAAAGGCAAAGCCAAAAATAAAATAAGAGTAGAAAATGAATACAAATAAAATGTTTAGAAAGTGATTGGTGTAAAATAATTCATTTTGACCTCCCAATCGAAATGAAATCAAGGCAAAAAATACCAAAATGACTATTCCAAGGAGCATGGAGAGATAATTGGCCTTTGAACGTCCCTCTCGCTTCAACAAAATGACCCCATTATAGATTAAAAAGATACCACTCAGAAAAAGCAAAAAAGGAAGTAAAATAAAGGGAAATATAAAAAAAGCGAAATGAATCTTCTCATACCCATTTTGATAAAAAAGGTAGCCTAGATAAAAATAACTGGAAATGAGGGATAATAAGAATAATACTGGATTCCACAAACTTCTATTATCCTTCCAAATGACACTATAAAGGCTAATACAATTCCTATAACGAGATACATTTCTTCCTCCTTTAATAACTACATTTTATCATAATTATCTAAAGAGAAAAAGAGGGCATCTACCCCTCTTAATCCTTCATCTGACTCTCTGCATCGGCCACAACCTGTTCTAAACTAGTCTGACCAAGTTCAGCCTCCATAGCCAGCTGAATTCTCTCCAATTTTTGATCCAAAACATCATGAATATGAGCTCCAACTGGACAATTTGGATTCGGATTATCATGGAAACTGAAGAGTTGACCAGTCTTGCCAAGACACTCCACCGCTTGATAAACATCTAAAAGACTAATGTCCTTAAGATCCTTAACAATCTCTGTTCCCCCTGTTCCACGCGCGACTGAAATCAGCTCTGCCTTCTTCAACTGGGACAAGGTTTTTCTGATAATGACAGGATTGACCCCGACACTAGCAGCCAGAAAATCACTGGTCACCTTGCTTTCCTTCCCCTTGAGAGCAATGATTATCAGCATATGAGTCGCAATGGTAAATCTACTTGGAATTTGCATCCTCTTCTCCTTTTTACGAGGCTCCCCTGCCTCTACTCTTCTTTTTCTTTTATTATACCCTTTTTAGTTGTAATGTCAATCGTTACCACTTTTCAACCAAGCATCTAATTCTCTATCATAACCCTCTTTCTGGGCCAATTCTCTCAGAAATTCTTGATGATGAGTATGGTGGATACCATTGACCAGACTTTCATAGTAAACCTCAAAATAAGGGAGTTTCAGGTCTTTAGCCAACTGCAATTCAGCTGCCACATCGTAGTCCACCCGTCGGAATTCCATATCTACCAAGCCCTTGTCATCAAACTCTAAAATCATATACTGGGCCCTCAAGTCCTTCCGCAACTGGGCATCTAGAAAGAAAGGTTGTCCAATCGAACCCGGATTGACAATCAATTGTCCACCAGTCCCGTAACGAAGCAACTGCTGGTGAATATGACCATAAACAGCAATATCACAAGGCGGATTGGTCACCAAGCGGTCAAAATCCTCTTGCGCTCCAGTATGAATCAACTCTCTCCCCCAGTTCTTATCAGGAAGATGGTGGCTAATTCCTACCGTCAAATCCCCAAACTGACGATGAAGCTGGAGAGGTTGATTGTGGAGCAGTTCAATTTCTTCTAGGGAAATTTCCTCTAAAACATACTGACACTGGCGCAAGAGATAGCGTTGACTGGGACGAGTACTATCCAATTCCTTGCGGACACCATGCCAAAGACTGTCTTCCCAGTTTCCCAAAACTCTAGCCGTAATCGGTAGTTGAGCCAACAAGTCCAAAATCTTTCTACGCCCTGTCCCTGGCATGAGAATGTCTCCCAAAAGCCAGTATTCATCCACTCCTAGCTGCCGAGCATCTGCCAAAACAGCCTCCAAGGCGGTGGTATTTCCATGAATATCTGAAAGAAGAGCTATTTTCGTCATATCCATCTCCTCGTTTTTTCTCTTGCAATAAGTATAACATAAAAAGTCATAGCTAGAGAAATCTAGCTTTTTTTGATATACTAGATAGAGATATTAGACAAGAGGAAACGAATGACCCCGAATAAAGAAGATTATCTAAAGTGTATTTACGAAATTGGCATAGACCTGCATAAAATCACCAACAAGGAAATTGCGGCTCGCATGCAAGTCTCTCCCCCTGCCGTAACTGAAATGATTAAACGGATGAAAAGTGAAAATCTCATCCTCAAGGACAAGGAATGTGGCTATCTACTGACTGATCTCGGACTCAAACTGGTCTCTGAGCTCTATCGTAAACACCGCTTGATTGAAGTTTTTCTAGTTCATCATTTAGACTATACGAGTGACCAGATTCATGAGGAAGCTGAGGTCTTGGAACACACTGTATCTGACCTGTTCGTGGAAAGACTGGATAAATTGCTAGGTTTCCCTAAAACCTGCCCCCACGGAGGAACCATTCCTGCCAAGGGAGAACTCCTAGTTGAAATCAATAACCTGCCACTAGCTGACATCAAGGAAGCTGGCTCCTATCGCCTGACTCGGGTGCACGATAGTTTTGACATTCTCAGTTATCTGGACAAGCACTCACTTCACATCGGTGATTCGCTCCAAGTCAAGCAGTTTGATGGCTTCAGCAACACCTTCACTATCCTTAGTAAAGACGAGGATTTACAAGTGAATATGGACATTGCCAAACAACTCTATGTCGAAAAAATCAACTAATTTCTCAAGTCCCCTACCAACCCTGAAAATTTGATTTTCAGGGTTTTATTTTTATCATTTGATTTTGCTTTCATTTAGTTGTAGAATATTTGTTAAAAAAAGAAAGATAGTTTAACCTATGAAAAAATCACTAAAAATTTTTGCGACATCTAAATGGTTTGACCTCTTTGGAGTTGCTTTGGTCGTTGGGATTGCGATTGCATCTGGTTACCTCAACTCCCGCCTCGATAAATTTGTAGACTGGGGACCATGGACAGCTCTTGTTCCCTTTGGATTGATTTCCGTAACCAATGTTGGGATTTCCATGTTGTCCACTCGTTTCACGGGAAAATTAAGCAAATGGGGAAATTACTTTGGCATTGTTAATACCATTTTGTCCGGTGCTATTGATTATATCCTTGGAAATAAGGCGGCTATTATCACTTATCCCGTCACCTTCCTCATTTATACCTTTGCTATTAAGAAATGGGAAGCTTCGCAAGAAGGCAGACCCAACCAAATGAGCCAAAAACAGCTAAAATTGGCAGCCATCATCATTTCAATCATCGCCTTCCTCTTTGCCTTTGTGACCAACTATATCGGATATGGGGGCAAGATGAATCTCCTTGCCTACGTAACAACTATTGCCTTTGCACTGTCCCTCATTGCCAATGCTTTGAATGCATTGAAACTAACAACTCAGTGGGGCTTTTGGTTGATTTACAATTTCGTTCAGCTGACAAAGGCTGGCATTCAAGGAAACTTTGCCAATATCGGTAAATACATCTTTTATATCCTCAATGCAATCGGAGCTTTATTTGTCTGGAATGATGAAGAAGTAAAACAATAAGAGGAAAATCAAATAAAGAAATCTAACAGAATCTCCTTACTAAAATTTTTTATCATTTTACTTGTAACTCCCATTCTTTTGGAGTAGAATGAAGCTAGATAAAAGAGGGAGGTCTTGTCATGAAAAAACTCTATAGAATCCATTTTACAGCAATTGCAGTTATCGATTTGCTACTATTCGCATTTTTTAGCACTAGACCCGAGACAGCTTTCGACTGGCTCTTGCTCACTGGTTTTATTTTCCTCCTTGTTCAGGGACTCCTGCTATTTCGCTTGGTCGTCCAACTAAAAAATCAATTCGCTGAGATTTATCCTCAAATCAATAAAATGATTCGCTTCTACTATTTAGGGGTGCTCATCAGCGACTTTCTATTATTTGTTCTCTTAGCCTTCACTAGTTCTCAGCGATTTTCCACTCTTATGCCAATCGTCACTGCTTGTCATTATACTTTATATTATCTGACGACTGACTACCTAAGAGAAAACTATCCAGACTTTTACGATAAACACATCACTTTATGGGAGTGTCTCTATGGAAAAGGAGGTTTTAGCATGAAAAAAATCATCTTCATCAAAACTATTCAACTCCTTGTCATTGATGGAATTATGCTGGCATTTTTGACATTTAAAGAAGGGCTTACTTGGGATTGGATTTTAATTTATAGCGGTTGGCTCATTTTCTTTCATCCTGTGCTATTGACCTATCTGTCTAATCAGCTTTGTGACCACTTTAGTCAACTCTATTCCCAGATTAGACCGCGATTCTGGCGTTTTGCCTTACAAATCCTCCTATGGGATAGCCTGATGATTCTCTCCTTGATATTTTTAAGTAGCATCCCACTTTTCCTTCAGGATACCCTCCTCATCCTAGGACACATCATCCCTTCCTATCGCACTTGCCAAAGCCTGAAACAAGATTTCCCCAAGCCCTATCAAGAACCGATTTCTTTTTGGAGCATTTTATGATAGATGAGAAAAACCAAGCCGGCTGGGCTTGGTCTTTCTTATCTATTTTTAGTATCTAGGATAATGGTAACTGGCCCATCATTGACCAGCTCAACCTGCATATCCGCTCCAAAGATGCCTGTCTGAACGGGCACTTCTTGCGCTAATTTTTGATTGAATGCATCATAGAAGTCTGATGCCATATCAGGCTTGGCTGCACCTGTAAAGGCTGGACGATTGCCTTTCTTAGTATCCGCAAAGAGGGTAAACTGAGAAATAGAGAGGATTTCTCCTTCAATATCTTTGACAGACAGGTTCATCTTGCCTTCTGCATCTGAAAAAATCCGCATATTGACCAGTTTTCTCACAGCATAGTCCAAATCTTCCTCTTGGTCCTCTGGTCCAACACCAACCAGCAATAAGAGTCCCTGATTAATTTTTCCCTGAACCTGACCTTCGATACTCACTTGGGCTTTTTTAACCCGTTGGATAATGATTTTCATAATAGCCTTTCTAGTAAGAGCTAGGCCAATTAGCCGTTGGTCCGTTTAACAGAATAGACCTCTGGTACGCTCTTAATCTTATCTACGACCGTGGTCAGCGTCGAGAGGTTAGCAATGCCGAAGGACACATGGATATTAGCAAACTTCATATCCTTGGTTGGTTGGGCATTGACCGTTGAGATGTTCTTGGTTGTGTTTGAAAGAACTTGCAGTACATCGTTCAATAGTCCTGTACGGTTGAGGCCATAAATATCGATATGGGCCATATACTCCTTATTTGAATTTGAATACTGGTCTTCCCATTCCACATCAAGGAGACGTTGCTCGTAGTTTTCTTGGGCACGCAGGTTCATACAGTCCACACGGTGAATAGCCACACCACGCCCCTTGGTAATGTAGCCAACAATATCGTCACCAGGAACAGGATTACAACACTTGGCAATCCGCACTAGGAGACCTGAGGCTCCTTCAATGACCACACCACCCTCATGCTTAACCTTGAGGGTTTCTTTGTTTTCAACCTTGACCTCTCCACCTTTGACAAGTTCTTCTGCTTCAGCCTTGGCCTTGGCACGTTCTTCTTCACGGCGTTCCTTTTCAGTCAGACGGTTAAAGACAGTAATAGCACCGATTTCTCCAAAACCAATGGCCGCAAAGAGTGATTCTTCTGTCTTGTAGCTGGTCTTTTGAAGAACTTGGTCCATATGACGCTTGTCCATGAATTTATTGGCCACATAGCCATTTTCTTGGAACTGAGCCATCAGCATTTCACGGCCCTTGTTGACAGACAATTCCTTATCTTGGTTTTTAAAGAACTGACGAATCTTGTTACGCGCCTTGCTGGTCTTGACCATGTTGAGCCAGTCACGGCTCGGCCCAAAGGAGTTGGGGTTAGTGACAATTTCAACCTGATCCCCTGTTTTGAGCTTGGTTGTCAGTGGAACCATACGACCATTGACCTTAGCACCAGTTGCTTTTTCTCCGACTTTTGTATGGATTTCATAGGCAAAGTCAATCGGTCCTGAATCTTTTGGAAGGGAACGAACAGCTCCATCTGGAGTAAAGACATAAATCTCCTCAGCCAGGTAGTTTTCCTTAACAGAGTCCACAAATTCCTTAGCATCATCAGCCTGATCTTGGAGCTCCATCATCTCCTTGATCCAGTTCATCCCAATAGCTGATTCCTTGCTGTTGACCTGCCCCTTAACGCCTTTCTTATAAGCCCAGTGAGCCGCAACCCCGTACTCAGCCACCTCGTGCATGGCTTTAGTTCGAATCTGGAATTCAATCGGACCTTTTGGTCCATAAACAGTCGTATGGATAGACTGGTAACCATTGGCCTTGCGATTAGCGATATAGTCTTTAAAGCGACCAGGCATGGGTTTCCAAAGTTCATGCACATAACCCAACATGGCATAAACATCACTTTGGGTATCTAAAATACAGCGAATAGCAATCAGGTCATAGATTTCCTCAAACCGTTTTCTCTTATCCTGCATTTTGCGGAAAATAGAGTAAATATGCTTAGGACGACCATAAATCTTCCCTCTCAAGTGATGATCCGTCGTATATTCCTCTAATTTTGTGACCACCTCATCCACCAAGGCCTCACGCTCTCTGCGTTTTTCCTTCATCATATGGGTAATCTTGTAAAACTCCGTTGGATTGAGGTAACGGAAAGATAGGTCTTCCAATTCCCATTTGACACTGGAAATCCCCAAACGATGGGCAAGTGGGGCATAGATTTCCATGGTTTCTTTGGAAATACGCTCCTGCTTGTCTTTTCGAAGGTGTTTTAGCGTCCGCATATTGTGCAAGCGGTCAGACAGTTTGACCAAGATAACACGGATGTCCTCAGACATGGCCATGAGCATCTTGCGGTGGTTTTCAGCCAACTGCTCCTCGTGAGACTTGTACTTGACCTTACCAAGCTTGGTAACCCCATCTACGATTACCCGCACATCAGGACCAAACTCTCTTTCCAAATCGTCCAAGGTCGCATCAGTATCTTCCACCACATCATGCAAGAAACCACAAGCTACCGTTACAGCATCTAGCTTAAGTTTGGCTAAAATACCTGCCACTTGGATAGGATGAATGATATAAGGCTCGCCTGATTTGCGGTATTGACCACTATGGCATTCCACCGCATAGACCAAGGCCTTATGGACAAAATGGACATCCTCTTCCGTTAAATATTCTTTGGTTAAAGCGACAACTTCTTCGCCTGTTAAATTCACTTCTTTCGGCATCTCTACTCTCCAATTCTTCCTACCATTTTATCACTTTTTTAAGAATATGAAAACTAGATTGGAACAGAATAAGAAAAAAATAATTCAGAATTGCTTGATAATTCTGAATTATTGGTCTATAATATATTACGAAGTTAGATTTTAAACTTAGGTGATAGAAGGAGAGATAGAAGAACGGAAACCATATTGTAACCGAAAGACTTTCTGACTTCCCCAATTCCATTGAATATACGAAAGATAAACAGTGGAACTCGTGTCACATACACTGGTACCTTGACTGGATTTTGGAATTAAAATCCTCAAGATACTTTCTTTTATCCTTTAGTTTATAAGGAGAACACCTATGAAAAAAACTGCTATTTCTATCTTTGCTCTCCTAGTGTTAGGAGTTAGCTGCCTGTTCCTATTCAGCCAGCAAAGCTATAAAAAAACAGTCGTTCAATACTATGCTAACGACCAGAACCTGCCCAGTAGGATAACTTATAGTGAATATAGCGATAAACGAGAAACCAACTACGGTGGCACTCTAAACATCACGTCTATCAAACAAGCTAATGACGGAGTTTATGCAACCTATGAAGGGCAATTGACACCTCTCCAATATTGATAAATTGATAACCAGCCTGTCTTCATCTAGTCATGCTGGTTTTTAAAGTTCATTCTAAATCCTTACCTATTCTCCCCAACTGTGCTATACTTAATTTATACTCAATGAAAATTAAAGAGCAAACTAGGAAACTAGCCACAGGCTGTACTTGAGTACGGCAAGGCGACGTTGACGCAGTTTGAATGTGATTTTCGAAGAGTATTAGTGCATTCTTTGAGATTGGAGCTAACATGAAAATCCATAAAACCGTGAATCCTGTTGCCTATGAAAACACCTATTACCTAGAAGGCGAAAATCACCTCATCGTTGTCGATCCTGGTAGCCATTGGGAAGCCATTCGTCAGACAATCGAGAAGATCAACAAACCAATCTGCGCTATTCTATTGACCCATGCCCATTATGACCATATTATGAGTCTGGACTTGGTTCGCGAGACTTTTGGCAATCCTCCTGTCTATATCGCAGAGAGTGAAGCCAGCTGGCTCTATACTCCTGTCGATAATCTCTCTGGGCTACCTCGCCACGATGATATGGCAGATGTGGTCGCAAAACCTGCTGAACACACTTTTATCTTTCACGAAGAATACCAACTGGAGGAATTTCGTTTCACTGTCTTGCCAACACCAGGTCACTCTATCGGCGGTGTTTCTATCGTCTTTCCACAAGCTCACTTGGTCTTGACAGGTGATGCTCTGTTCCGTGAAACAATCGGACGGACGGATCTTCCAACTGGTAGCATGGAGCAACTCCTCCATAGTATCCAGACTCAACTTTTCACTTTACCAAACTACAATGTCTATCCAGGACATGGTCCAGCTACGACTATTGCTCACGAAAAAACTTTCAATCCTTTTTTCTAGTAAAATGATGACAATCAATAGCACAATTTAAGTAAACTATAGCAGTTTGAAGTAGCAAATAGTAGCAAGCAGTGAGCTTCTCAATTCAGTTGTTGATAGATGACTGTCAATTTCCCCAAAAACTCGATTTTGAGGTTGCAGATGACTGAGTCATTTCATCTACGAAGCTGACCTGGTTTGATACTATTTTTCGAGAATTATAAAAAACGCATAATATCAAGTGTAGAAAATTTGATATTATGCGTTTTATCATGAAAAGATTTTCTAAATCATCTCCTCAAATTGATTTTTTCACAGTCTAAAATAATTGATATATAAACTATGAATTGGAGTTATTCTGACTCCTTACGAAAGCTAAATAATCCAGCAGTTAGAGTTAACATTCCAAATAGGGTAGCGAAAATTGAGTTATTTTCTCCAGTATTTGGCAAAGTCTTAGCTACTTGTTTCGAAATAGTTTCAGTCTTAGTTGCTAACGGCTCAGCTTGAGTTTTTGTACTACTTACGTCATTTCCTTTTTGTTCTGTGGTTGTTAGAGTATTACTACTATTTACAACTGGAACAGGAGTTGTACTACCTCCGTTATCACGGCTTGCGGCAACTTTGAAAGTCATAGCATAGATACTAAAGTGATTTGTTTCAAAAGTCACCTTATCTGTATCTTGTTTGAACTTCAATGCCTGTAAAGTACCGTCTGGAGCAACATAGTAAACATTTTCAACTGGCTTATCGGCAGAAAGACTTACTAGAACCATGCCGTTTGGCTGGATAGCTTTACCATTCGCGTCATACAGATGAATGTCGAAGGCCTTGTAATCTTTTGATTCAAGTGAAGTCGGCTTGGTTTCTTCTACCTTGATATAGCTGACATTTTTGAGTGTTGCTTCTGAACCATGTACTCGAACGCTTCCAGCTTTGTTCGAAAGAACACGAGTATTGTTTGGGATGGCTGGATTAAGCGTAGGCGTTACGGGAGTTGTTGGTGTTATTGGAGCAACTGGTGTAACTGGATTTACAGGATTTTCACTTGGCTTCTCAGCTGGTTTCTCTGGCTTAGCAGGTTGTGGTTGATCAGCTGGAATAGTAGGAACACTTGGTTGCTTGTCTGGCTTAGGCTGTTCACTTGGCTTCTCTACTGGTTGTACTGGCTTAGTAGGCTGTGGTTGATCAGCTGGAACAGTAGGAACACTTGGTTGCTTGTCTGGCTTAGGTTGCTCGCTTGGCTTAACCTCAGGTTTTACTTGCTCAGCTGGTTTTTCAGCAGGGTTCTTAAACAAGAAAACGTAAGTTTGATAAACTTCTGCGGATAAACCAAACTCTCCCACGCTTCTTCCTCTCTCATTTAGCTGACGGCTGCTATAAAGTGGTGCTAACTGCCTATTTTTCGAAAATTGATAGACTTCCACGTCATTGTCTTCTTTTTTAGTGCGGAAAACCATGTAACCTTCACCTGTGATGTTAGTGTTTTTGTTTAGTTCAACATGTCCTGTTTTTTTATCCGATATACCTGTATAAATTGTATACGCTTCATAGTTTCTACCTTCCAATTCTGGAATTTTCACTCGAATCGGATACATATACATAGTGCTTTTCATCAATTCTTCACGAGAAAATTCCTTCCCATTTTCTTCGAAATACCTATTCCCACTGCCCCAAAACAGAGTTAATCGTGGTTTGTTATTGACAAAATCTTTTTCAGCAGTCCATATTCCATTGATAGGAGTTTGCTTCATATCACTGATAGGGAGTGGTGCTACAATATCTGCGTAAGTAAGAATAGGGTGTTCATGAAAGCTTCCGTCAGCTAGTCGCCATTTTCTCACCGATTTTATGTTATTTTCCTGCGGTTGTTCTGCAGGTTTCACTTCTGGTTTTGCTGGGTTAGCTGGGTTAACTGGGTTTTCAGAAGCACTTGGATTCTCGCTTGGCTTCTCTGCTGGTTTCTCTGGTTTAGTAGGATGTGGTTGATCAGCTGGAACAGTAGGAACACTTGGTTGCTTGTCTGGCTTAGGCTGTTCGCTTGGCTTCTCTGCTGGTTTCTCTGGCTTAGCAGGTTGTGGTTGATCAGCTGGAACAGTAGGAACACTTGGTTGCTTGTCTGGCTTAGGTTGCTCGCTTGGCTTAACTTCAGGTTTTACTTGCTCAGCTAGTTTTTCAGCAGGGTTCTTAAACAAGAAAACGTAAGTATCGTAGGTCTCACCAAATAGATTGTATGAATGAGTTTTAGTTTTCTCATCATAGCGATTTGTTTCTTCACTTGGGAATCCTGGATAATAAAGTTCTTCTAGTTTTTTATCCTTAGTCAGTGTATAAACCTGGATATCTTCTTTCTTCTCTTTCGATTTGATACTCAAAGAGATACCACCACCTTGGAGAGTTCGATTTGTTCCGTAAGTTGGTTTTCCATTTTTATTAGGAACTTCATAGAAGATTGTATAAGCTTCGTAGTTCATTCCTTCCAACTCTGGAACTTTTACTCGAACAAGAGCAGGTTTAAACCTACTGTCCATATCTCCAAATCCGCTACCTTCAAATTTTATCTCTTTACCGTTTTCAAACATCGGATTATTGAAATTCGAATTAAAAGTATTTACTTTTATATGAGAGCCTGCATGAAGCAAGTCTGGTTCAGCTGTCCACCAACCGTAAGATGTTTTTTCTACATTTTCAGCAGGAAGTGGAGCCGCAAGGTCGTTGGTTGTTAGAGTAGGGCGACCTGTTCCGTTATTAAACCAACGTTTTGGCTGGTCAGTTCTATAAGGAATCTTTTGCAATCCAGCATTTTTAGCTGGTTCCACTGGTTTAGCGGGTTGTGGTTGCTCTACTGGTTTAACCTCTGGTTGAGGGTTTTCTGCTGGTTTTGGAGATGGAACGGGTGTTTCAGCTGGTTTATTTTCAACCGGCTTCTTCTCAACTGGTTTCGGCTGCACAGTTGGTTCAACTGTCTCCGCTGGTTTCGAAATTCCAGCAGGTTTTTCCGTTTCCGCTGGTTGCGGATCTTTCGTTGTTGGTTTTTCTTCTACTGGTTTATTTTTAGTGTAAATAAAATAGTATCGAAAAAGATTATCTCCTTTACCATTTTTGTAACCAGAACCACGCAAAGCATAGGCTGCATCATAACTAACTCTGACAACTTTTGGATCTGGGTCGATATCTGGATGGTCTGTAGTTGCTTTTACGACGTGGCTAAAAGTGTAGTCGGAAAATTTTTTTGCTGTTAGTATTCCATCTGCATCATCTTTATCGGTATCGAACCGTAATGATCTAACTGTTGCGTGTTCTGGACTATCAATCCTGGATTCAGTAGTGTATCCATATTTTTGGACACGATCAGCATCCAAGAAATCTGCTTGGACTTCGTATTCTCGATAAGTCCAGTCTGCTAAAGTAGGAAAGCCTTGCCCATTTGTTCCGGGAATTGGCGTGTTTAGAAGTTTATCAGCATCTATTCCAGAAAGAGCGTAAAGCTTTTGATTTGCTTCAGATACAATCTTGTCGTTCTCTTCTTTAGTCATAGACATGACTGCGCCAGCTTTGTATGCCAAATCTTCCGCCACCATCTTCTTCATCTCTTCAGAATCTGTTATAGGTTGTTCTGGTTCAGGCGTTATGATTGGCAGTCCTGGCTCGGGTAGCTGATTGGTTGGATCGACGTTGTATTTTTTCTCGATCTCAGCATTTTTCTTGTCCTCTGCGATGGCTTCATCTGTTCCGTTTGCAAGAATGTTGCCCTCGGTTGAAGGTTTTTCGACAGGCGCGGGCTCTTCTACTGGCTTTTCAGCAGGTTTCGAAACTTCTTTGCCTGGCTTTGGTTTTGGTTTAGCAATTGGATCGAGCATACTATAATCAACCCAGTTATTATTGGGTTTTGGTGTGAGTGTTGGTTGAATAGTTGGTCTCGCGGCAACATTTGGCTGCGGCGCAACGTTTTCCTCGGCATGCACCAAAGTTGGCACTGCAGCACTAAGAGTGACAGCAGAGAAGGTAACAATACCTAGTTTAGTGAGTTTATTCATAATTTTTCCTCCTCAGGAATATATAATTGCCTTTTTAGGCTTATAAAATAACAAAATCAACTTCCTTTCAAGAGCACAAAAGCAAAATTTTGAGCCAACTCATTCTCTAAACATTTAATGTTCTTGATAGAAGCCTTAAATGAACCTTCATCCATTAACTGAACAATACAGCTATCATACTATTACATATCTTAATAATTTTTAAATTTTTTGTTACCATAAGCTCGCTAACTACTTTAGAGATAGGTAACTAAGTGTATCGCGTAACGACCGTTAAACGATACACAAAAAAATACCAGTCTAATACAGGTTAAAAACACTGTTAAACTCGCATTTTTTAAAATATTCATATTGTTGTTTTGACTGTTTTATCAAACGGTCGTTAATCGAAACAAATTTACGGCTTTATTCTACCATTTTTCCCTATTTTTAGCAATGATTTTCCGTTTTTTTTGACGATTGTTCGCAACTTTATTACGTTCTAGCACTTTATATAGGGTTGATGTAGAAATTTGTTCAGTTTTTGCAATATTACGTATGCTTATATCTGAATGTAGATATTTGTTAAGTATCCGCTCCTCCTTTTCTTTTGAAATCCGTTTAGCCCCTAATCTAACACCATTTTCCTTAGCTTTTCGAAGTCCCTCTTTTGTGCGAAACCTCAGATTTTCCAGCTCATTTTCTGCCACAAAGCCTAAAATGATGCAAAGTAATCTGCCAATAAGAGAACCTGTTTCTAGTTTTTCATGCAAACTGACTAGGTGAATATTAGATTCATTAAATAGTTCAATAAGTTCTAGTAGCTTAAACATAGATCGAGTCAGTCTATCTAACTTATAGATAGTGAAAGTAACCTGCTTGCCATCTTTCGAAAAGTCAGAGGCCAGTTTTAAGGCTTTTGTAAGTTCAGGACGAGTGTTATTTGCACCAGATTCCTTTTCTATAAAAAGTTTATCGCAATGTTTGAGAGCTTCGATTTGCACTTTCAATCCTAGGTCTTGCTTATAAGTAGATACACGGGCGTAGCCTATGTTGATAGTCTTTTTAGACATAAAAATCCTCCTGTTATCTTGATACAGAGGGATATTTTACTATGAATTTTAAAATAAGAAAAGACTTCAATTTCATAATCCCTATGAACTACACCCCAAAAGCTAGATTATTCTATCTAACTTTTGGGGTGTACATAGATAGGGAAGGTGTAATTATAGGAGTTTTACCTGCCTCTTTGCATTACCAAATAATCACGCGCTCTTCTGGTGAACGCCACATTCCGTCACCTTCTTTGACATCATAGGTTGTAAAGAAATCATCGAAGTTTGGTACTTGCACATTGACACGAAGTTTGGCTGGCGCGTGCACATCTACGCTAGCTAAGAGTTTCATAAATTCTGGACGACCTTTCATGCGCCAGATGCGACCGAAGTTGTAGAAGAACTCTTCTGCTGAGAAGTCTGGTTCTCTCTTAGCTGCTTCAAGCGCTGCAGCGATTCCTCCCAAGTCAGCCACGTTTTCTGATACAGTCAATTTACCGTTAATGGTTGCTCCATAAGAATCTTGTCCATCAAATTGGTCAATGACTTTTTGTGTTTTCTCCTTGAAGGCAGCATAGTCGCTCTCTGTCCACCAATCCTTGAGACTACCATTTTCATCAAAGGAAGCTCCGTTGGTATCAAAGGCGTGGGAAATTTCATGGGCAATAACCGCCCCAATACCACCGTAGTTAGCAGATGATGACTGGTGCAAGTCATAGAAAGGCGCCTGTAAAATAGCCGCTGGGAAGACAATCAGGTTCTTCTGTGGATTGTAGTAGGCATTGACCATATGAGCAGGCATGCCCCATTCCTTGTAGTCTACAGGCTGGTTCCACTTGCTCCAACTATGCTTGATTTCCACACGCGCAAAGGCTAGAGCATTGTCAAAAAGACTAGCCGTTTCATCCACTACCTTGTCCTTATAGCGTGCTGGCAATTCTTCTGGGTAACCGATATAAGGCTTGATGACGTTGAGTTTGACGATGGCCTTGTCACGAGTTTCTGGAGTCAGCCAGTCATTTTTAGCCAAGCGTTCCTTATAAACATCAATCATGGTTGCCACTTTTTTCTCCACGTCTGCCTTAGCTTCTGGAGAGAATTTTTCATGGGCATACCAGAGACCCAAGGCTTGTTTGAATGGACCTTGTGCTAGCTGGTAGGCTGCCTTGACCTTGTCTTTGGCTTCTGGAACTCCAGAAAGCGCACGACTATAGGCACCTGACAAGACACGGATTTCTTCTGTTAAATAGCTGGTTGAGAGATTAACTACACTTAAAATTAAGTTTGCCTTGAGGAGAGGCCAAGCTTCTTCACTATAGAATTGGTCTGCAGCTTGCCAGAAACGTTCCTCGTCTACGATAACCTTGTCTGGTACTTGTCCAAGAACAGCTTGGAAGAAGTCATCCAAAGGTAGGGCAGGCGCAAATTTCTTGAAATCTTCATATGCATATGGATGGTAGAGTTTAGCATACTCTGAACTTTCTTCATTAGAGAGCACCACTGCCGCAACTCGACGGTCCAATTCTAGTCTTTTCTCAAGTAAGTCTTCAATTTCTGCATCAGAGAAATCATAAGCCTTAAGAAGATTTGCGCTGGTTTCTTTCCAAAGAGTCAAGAGTTCTTCGCGCTGAGGATGGTCTTCTGCATAGTAGGTCGTATCTGGCAAGATGGTGCTTGGAGCGCTAGCCCATAGAACATTGATTCTAGCATCCATAAAGTCTGGCGATACACCAAAAGGAAGGAAGTTCGGTTTTCCATCAAGCTCAAATTCTGCTAGTTTAGCTGTAAAATCCTCAAAAGTCTCCAATTCTTGGAATTCTTTAAGAAGTGGCAAACAGGTGTGATACCGTCAGCTTCTCTCTTGTCAAAATCACGAACTAGGCGGTGGTATTTGACAAAGTTTGCCAAGATAGCATCCTCAGGAACCTCTTCTCCCGCCAACCACTTGTCTGTTGTCGTCAGCATCAGGTCTTCAATTTCTTGGTCTAAATCAACAAAACCTCCTGTTTGAGACTTATCTGCTGGGATTTCAGCTGTCTTCTGCCATTCTCCATTGATTGCATCATAAAAATCATCTTGATAACGTGTCATCTTGTTCTCGCTTTCATTTGTACTTGTTTTTAGCTTAACAAAAATTACCTGGGAATGCAATTAAAATACAAGGTTAAAAGAACTTAAATATTTTACTATTAATATTTTAATTTTTTGAAAAATTAACTTGACTTAATTTTTTTTTTAAGGTATATTAAGAGTCAGGAGGAATACAAGTTTATGATACGTATCGAAAACCTCAGTGTCTCCTACAAAGAAACGTTGGCACTTAAGGATATTTCACTAGTGCTCCAAGGACCAACAATTACTGGTATCATTGGTCCAAACGGTGCTGGGAAATCAACATTATTAAAAGGTATGCTGGGAATTATCCCACATCAAGGTCAGGCATTTCTCGATGACAAGGAAGTTAAAAAATCCTTACACCGAATTGCCTATGTCGAACAAAAAATCAATATCGACTACAACTTTCCCATCAAGGTCAAGGAATGCGTCTCGTTAGGACTCTTTCCCTCTATCCCTCTCTTTCGAAGTTTAAAGGCTAAACATTGGAAGAAAGTGAAAGAAGCCCTTGAAATCGTCGGTCTAGCTGACTATGCTGAACGACAAATCAGTCAACTGTCTGGAGGTCAATTCCAGCGGGTCTTGATTGCCAGATGTTTGGTACAGGAAGCCGACTATATCCTCTTGGATGAACCCTTTGTTGGGATTGACTCTGTCAGTGAGGAAATCATCATGAATACACTGAGAGATTTGAAAAAGCTGGGAAGACGGTTCTCATCGTCCACCACGACCTCAGCAAGGTTCCCCACTACTTCGATCAAGTCTTACTTGTCAATCGAGAAGTGATCGCCTTTGGTCCGACCAAAGAAACCTTTACCGAAACCAATCTCAAAGAAGCTTACGGTAATCGACTCTTTTTCAATGGAGGTGACCTATGATTGCAGAATTTATCGATGGATTGCAAAAATTCCATTTCCTACAAAATGCCTTGATAACAGCCATTGTCGTCGGGGTCGTAGCTGGAGCTGTGGGATGTTTCATCATTCTACGCGGGATGTCACTCATGGGAGATGCCATTTCACATGCTGTCTTACCAGGTGTAGCCCTCTCCTTCATCTTGGGCCTTGACTTCTTTATCGGAGCCATTGTCTTTGGATTGCTAGCCGCCATCATCATTACCTACATCAAGGGGAACTCGATTATCAAAAGCGATACCGCCATCGGCATTACCTTTTCTTCTTTCTTAGCCCTCGGTATCATCTTGATCAGTGTCGCTAAAAGTTCAACTGACCTTTTCCATATCCTTTTTGGTAATATCCTAGCCGTCCAAGATACGGATATGTTTATTACTATGGGTGTGGGGGCAGCCATTCTCTTGTTGATCTGGATTTTCTTCAAGCAACTCTTGATCACTTCCTTTGATGAACTCTTGGCCAAAGCCATGGGAATGCCTGTCAATTTCTATCACTACCTTCTCATGGTACTCCTGACTCTCGTGTCTGTGACAGCCATGCAAAGTGTCGGAACTATCCTGATTGTAGCCATGCTGATTACCCCAGCTGCAACTGCTTATCTATATGCTAATAGCCTAAAAAGCATGATTTTCCTTTCCTCAACCTTTGGAGCTACAGCTTCAGTTTTGGGACTCTTTATCGGCTATAGCTTTAACGTTGCGGCAGGTTCTAGTATCGTGCTTACAGCCGCTAGTTTCTTTCTCATTAGCTTCTTTATCGCTCCAAAACAACGATATTTGAAACTGAAAAATAAACATTTGTTAAAATAAGGGGAAAAACCCCAATAAATTGGAGGATCTAATGAAAAAATTAGGTACATTGTTCGTTCTCTTTCTTTCCGTCATTGCTCTTGTAGCATGTGCTAGCGGAAAAAAAGATGCAGCTTCTGGTCAAAAACTAAAAGTTGTTGCTACAAACTCAATCATCGCTGATATTACTAAAAATATTGCTGGTGACAAGATTGATCTTCACAGTATCGTTCCGATTGGACAAGACCCACACGAATACGAACCACTCCCTGAAGATGTTAAGAAAACTTCTGAGGCTGACCTCATTTTCTATAACGGTATCAACCTTGAAACAGGTGGCAATGCCTGGTTTAGCAAATTGGTAGAAAATGCCAAGAAGACTGAAAACAAAGACTACTTTGCAGTCAGTGAAGGTGTTGATGTTATCTACCTTGAAGGAAAAAATGAAAAAGGAAAAGAAGACCCACACGCTTGGCTTAACCTTGAAAATGGAATTATCTTTGCTAAAAATATTGCCAAACAATTGAGCGCTAAAGACCCTAACAACAAGGAATTCTATGAAAAAAATCTCAAAGAATATACTGATAAGTTAGACAAACTTGATAAAGAAAGTAAGGATAAATTTAATAACATCCCTGCTGAAAAGAAACTCATTGTAACCAGCGAAGGAGCATTCAAATACTTCTCTAAAGCCTATGGTGTCCCAAGTGCTTACATCTGGGAAATCAACACTGAAGAAGAAGGAACACCTGAACAAATCAAGACCTTGGTTGAAAAGCTTCGCCAAACAAAAGTTCCATCACTCTTTGTAGAATCAAGTGTGGATGACCGTCCAATGAAGACTGTTTCACAAGACACAAACATCCCAATCTACGCACAAATCTTTACTGACTCTATCGCAGAACAAGGTAAAGAAGGCGACAGCTACTACAACATGATGAAATACAACCTTGATAAGATTGCTGAAGGATTGGCAAAATAATCCTCTGAAAAACGTCATTCTTTTCCGAATTGGCGTTTTTTCTATGCACACATTTTCAGTCAAATCATTGGAAAATTCTGACTGTTTCAGCTAAAATGGAAGAAAAAAGATTGGAGTATCTTATGGTAACTTTTCTCGGAAATCCTGTGAGCTTTACAGGTAAACAACTACAAGTCGGCGACAAGGCACTTGATTTTTCACTCACTACAACAGACCTGTCTAAAAAATCTCTGGCTGATTTTGATGGCAAGAAAAAAGTCTTGAGTGTCGTGCCTTCTATCGATACAGGCATTTGCTCAACTCAAACGCGTCGTTTTAATGAAGAACTGGCTGGACTGGATAATACGGTTGTCTTGACTGTTTCTATGGACCTCCCTTTTGCCCAAAAACGTTGGTGTGGTGCTGAAGGTATTGAAAATGCCATCATGCTCTCGGACTATTTCGACCAGTCCTTTGGACGTGATTATGCCCTCTTAATCAATGAGTGGCACCTATTGGCACGCGCAGTCTTTGTCCTCGACACTGACAATACTATTCGCTACGTTGAATACGTAGACAATATCAATTCTGAGCCAAACTTCGAAGCCGCAATTGCAGCTGCTAAAGCCCTATAGAAAAAATCCTCTGTCACAAAGAGTTCCTGCTCTTTGAAACGGAGGATTTTTCTTATTCTTTAATTATTGTTTATTTTGAAATGAATCCTTCAAAATCTTTTAGTTGAAAATTATATTTTTCAGTGAGTAACACATTATCCACTGCAACATCTTCTCCCAATGGGTAAATATTTCTTTTGAAACAGTTGTAGGAGGAAAATCTCTCCTACACTATTATTGATTCTGAGAGAAAATTGCAAAATATCATCTACCAAACTTTCAATTATTAAGATTTTTTGCAGTTTATCTGAATTAGAATCGCAAGGCTTCTCAATAATATAATTGTCGAATTTTTTCATTCTAACTTCCTCTCCACTATTTCTTCCTTTATCAAGAAAAAGTTACCTCAATATTAATAAAGTATAATTCTAAATTAACTCCAATTATTGATTCATGATAATATTTCAGTAACTCATCGTGCAATTAAAAACAAGGATTTTTATTTCAGACGATCCATCGTGAACACTTCATCAGCCATCTCCCAAATTGCCGGATTATGTGTTGCGATAATGATTAGCCTATTATCATCTCGAAGAGATAGCAAAATCTCCATAATCAACTGAGAGGTTTCTGGGTCTATTGAAGCTGTTGGCTCATCTGCCAGAATAAAGGGTGGATTCTTTAAGATAACTTTTGCCAAGGCAACCCGTTGCGATTCTCCGCCCGATAACTCAAGATGCGCTTATCTAGGTCAAGATAATCCAGGCCGACCTGTTCTAAAGCCTGCTTCTGCCTCAACCGCCGTTCCGCCCGACTCAACTTTTGACCAATGAGACCTAGCTTAAGGTTTTCTTCAATACTTTGGTTTTCAATTAAGCCAAAGTTCTGGAAGAGGTAGCCCAATTCGTGACGGAAAAAATCACTCGATTTATAATTGGCCAAGTCTTTACCTCGGTAAAAAATCGTCCCATTATAAGATTCTAATTTCCCAATCATGTTCATCAAGGTTGTTTTTCCGCTACCACTTGAACCAATTAAGGCATAGACTTTTCCAGCCTCAAATGTCATGGAAAGATTCGAAAATAACTCTCGTTCTCCAAAAGATTTACTCACCTGTTTAAGTTCAATCATATTAACCTCCCTTCAAAACAAGCATGGACATCTTGTTTTCTTTCTGCATTTGGACATGTAACTGTAAAAGAGATAGACCAGTAAAGAGTAACGAGACTAAGAAAGCAACTACTATCTCTACCATAAGAAATATACTCGCAACAAATCCCAGTAAAAACACACCCAGTTGAGCAAAGAGATAAGTGCGATGGATTTCTAAGAACCTGAGACCTGCAATGCGTTTGATAAAAATGGCACGTCTAAATTCTTCAAAGTAGAGCCTATTCATAGTGTTAAACAACAAGATTGAAGTTGCAATCCCAAGCACAGCTCCTGCTAGCATTACCCAACGTTCCCTCTGGATATTATCCAATAATGTGATGTAGTTGTGGTAACCTGTTTGCATTTCTGAGACCCAATTTTCAATGCCTTGTCTCTGGATAAGCTCCTGGGCATCAGACAATTGATTAAAGAGAACGTAGTTCTGTACTGCGTCTACCCAAAACAAATGGACTGTGGACCAGTTGATCGGGGTGTTATAACAATGATGATTGGATCTTTCAAAAACTGCTGGTAAGAAATAGGGGTCGTATTATACACAAAACGATCCTGACCTGATTCCAAATAACCTACCGTAGCAGTCATTTGCTGTCGTTCATCTCGGCTAGACATGCGACTGGTTAAGTCGTCTTCAAAAACAGATTTATAATGTTCTTCCTCTGAACGGAGGTGTTCAGGCAGCAATAAGACAAACTCCCCTACATCAAGGTGATTCATCTTTTGCTTAATAGTTGTATCTACAGGAATGTTTTGACGCTCCAAGTATTGCGGTGTGACGATAAGGACATTGCCATTCGGGTTGTAATCGTGCCATTCTGTAGAGGTTATAAAGTTTTTGGAGGAAGCCATGCCATTTTGCAAAGTACGGTCAATTAACTGGTGTCTAGATAAGAAAGCCTTTTGTTCTGAAACAGCCAGATCCATCAATTGATACCAAGTTCTGAGTTTCCTTTGAGCTTGTTCATCAAAACCAGGACTCGTTCCTTCACGGCTGATTGATAGGGTAATCAGTTGCCTTTCCTGGCTCCAAGCCTCTTGTCCAATCCGATGCTGTTGCCAGGCTTGGGAATACTTTAAGCTACTCCCTATTCCCAGCGTTACAATAATAATCGCTAATAGTTGACCGATTAAAATCAAACTAATGATTCCTCTGACAGGCACTTGCCCTTTTATAATCTGCATCAGGTGTATCTTTTTTATCCCAACTGCGAAGAGTTGAGCGAAAAACAGGGAGATCGACAACAAGATGAGATTATAACTGAGCAAGCCTTCTCCTATGGTCATTAGGGATTGCGTTGGAAGCGACAGAATTTTTTGCATAAGAATGGCGAGCACGCCAGCTAAACTGAAACCAACAGCTATCCCTTTCAAATCCTCACCAACTGGTCTAAGAAAAATGGACCACCGTTTCTCTCCTGAAATGAGGCGAATGCCCGACGACTGTAATTGGCTAATTTGACTAATTAAAGTCAGTGCTCCAAAGGTTAAGATGAAAATCAATAGACTGATTAACTGAAATCCGTTACTAAAGATAGCCATTAACGTAGATAGTTTAGATGGAATTGTCAGGTGTATGTTAGTCAAGCCAAGTTGACTTAGCTCCTCCTTTAGCAAGTGAATATCTAGGTGTCCATCGAATACAAAATAGTTTGTTTCAACACTACTACTTTGAGCATCTTCTAGTTTTTTTTCCTGAAGCCCATCAGGCAACTTTCCGTTCCCAAAGGTCGTATAAGAAAAAACTGTAGTACCTTCTGAGTTAGGATCTTGGTGTTGAATCGCAATAAAGCTATCCGTTTCTTCTGCTAGTTTTTCCAAGCGTGTAGCAACATGCTGAAAAGTTGTTTCAGGGGAAGAATCACGTACAACAACGTTGGGGTAATAACGGGAGACATATGTATCAGTCCAAATGGTAAATACCCAAACAAAGAACAAACTAGCAAGCAGGTTGGATATGAGTATAAATAATTTTTTCATAGTGCATTCCTTATTCTAAAATAGAGGGCAGAAATACCCCTGACCTCTATAAACTAACAAGCTTACTAAACTATTGATAAAAGAATCTTCTTCAATTATTCTTTACCATCTCGCATCAAATCTAATTTTTAACATATTATTACTCCTCTAAATGAAATATTATGAAAATGAGCGAAATGCAACTACATATTTTAATTAGAAATCTCAGTCTAAATTATAGTATCCTATTTTTTCCTCCTTTCTAACTGCACGTTCCTTTCTACAGACAGAGACCTAATTTTATAAACCAATCTTAAATACTTTAGATCTTGTAACTCATAATTTTCAACAGTTGGTTAGCTATGAAAGCATTTTATCAAACATCTCCATTCTTATATCTATCTGGTATTGTTACAAGCTCTCATCAGAATACCTCTCTCTAAATAGTTGAATTTTGAAGTAATACGAAATCAATCAGCCTTCCCAACATCAAGACCATTGGACTTCTTTTGTGATTGGACTCGAATCTCCAATAGTTTATTCTTCTGAATAAACTATTGGTAAGGAATTGTATTACTAAACATAAAACACCTAGTAATGCTAATATAGCTAATTTTTGAATTCCACGATTTTTCTTTATTCGTGAAACCCTTTTCTTTTTTATTATCCTTATTTTAACAGATATATTTTTATTTAGCCAAGCATTTTTTTATGTAATTTTTTTTACTTTTTTTCAATTTATTACCATAAAGAATTATTTATTTCTTTAACTTGCTATTTCGAACTAAAAATTTTATAATGAAATTAAGCAAATAGGAAGGTTTATTATCTTTAATGAATACACTCGCAGAGAAATTTAGATTGAAAAGAAAAGAGTTGAGACTCTCCCAACAAACTCTTGCAGAAGGAATTTGTGAACAAAGCCAGATTAGTAAAATTGAGAGAGGGCATTTCATTCCCTCCGCAGACCTTTTGTTCAAACTCTCACAACGACTTGAAGTACCATTAGATTATTTTTTTAATGAACAAATTGAAATTAAATCTAATCTCTCTAATTTCAAGCAATTATCTATTCGCCTATTAGATGATAGAAATTATGACGATTTGGAATATATTTATAGAATAGAGATTGAACGAAGTACTTTTCTAACACTAGAAGACCGAACTTACCTTGAATGGATTAAAGCTATTATTGATTTCTATCAATATGACAGTAAGTATGAGGCAATTTCTTCATTGGAAAATATATTATTAAAAGTCTCCTCAAATACTCTGATTTATTTAAAGGCATTGAATACTCTATCTAATTTCTATTCCTTAGTGGGTCGTGAACAAGAATATGAGGAAAACTACTCTCATTTAATGGAGTTATATCAGACAAAAAATTTTGAGCATCAAGAGTTTTTATTTGGCTACATCAGAGTTCGTTACAACTACGCTCACTACCTAGTGTCAAAGGAAAAATATAACGAAGCTATCCAAGAAGCTCTTGAGACAATTGAACTCTGTAAACAAAGACAGACAAGCTACCAACTGGCTCCTCTACTTATTCTTGTAGGAAATGCTGGAGCCAAATTTCTAGACAAAGAACAAGTCAAAAATTATTATATAGAAGCACGAGAGTTATGTAAGATTTATAACAATCCTTTAATGTTGATGAAGATAGAAAATTATTTGAAGGAATTAGATACTGTTTAGTTAATATTGACATCATAGTTTTTCTGAAACGTTAAATAACCTGTAAGGCTGATAGTGAAATTAATACTATCAGCCTTATAATTATGTGACTATTAGTCCGTCTCGCTCCGCTAGGTGCGAGACAAAAAAACCACTCGCTATGCGAGTGGTCATGATTTACGAGTAAATTCAAGTTCGATCTGATAAAAACAACTAAATTACTCTACAGATTTCAAGGCTTCAAGCATATCAACCTTTCTCAGATGACGATTGACGAAGAAGCCAAGCAAGGTCAAAATGATGCTTACTGCTGCTACTGGAATGACATAGACTTCCCACCCTACCTGCGGATAAAAGAGAATAGTCGCAGGCGAAATCATTTGAATCAAAAATTGGTGTAAATAGAAACCAGTTACCAGACCAAGGACGATTCCCACAAGGGATAGCACAATCGTCTCACGGTAAATGTAGAGGGTAACTTCATTATTATGAAAACCTAGAACCTTGATAGTGGAGAGTTCACGAATCCTTTCAGCTACGTTGATATTGGTGAGATTGTAAAGAATAACAATAGCCAACAGAACCGATACGATGACCAAGATGGTCATGGTCTGATTGAGGGAGCTGGCGACGGAGTCAAGAGTCGAATGGCTGAAGCATTCTGGACGACGCTGGACACCGCAGATTGATTCATAAGTAAACCTGCCTGTCTTTCGATACTAGTAGCACTGGTATCCTTTAACGTAACCAGATAAGTGTTGGCTTGGGGTAGCTGTTCATAAAGTTGCTCATAGCTAGCTTGACTCATATAAATAAAGTGACCAACGTAGTTCTCAGCAATGGCAGCGACCTTTAGTTCCTTACCTTCAATTTCGAGAGTCTGTCCAACCTTGACACCTGCCAGCTGGGCGAGTTTAGCTGTAATAACAACGCCATCTTTTAATGTCAGTTCCTGCTGATGATGCTGCAGATGGATAAAAGGTGTCAAATCTTCCTTATCTGTCATCATAAGGGTAATGGTTTGAAGACCAGCCTTACCTTTAAAATCCTTGTCCAGCGTTTTAGAATAGATTTTCTGATAGGTTTGTATCTCCTGCACTTTCAACACTTCTGCTAGCTCTACCTTATCCTGATTGGTCGCACTAGGATTTTCAGATACAATCATCTGATACTGTTGAATTTGTTGAAACTGTCTAGACGGAACTCCTGCTACAGAGGATTGGATTCCCAAACCTGCAAAGAGAAGGGCTACAGAACCTGCCACACCAAAAATCGTCATCAACATCCGCTGCTTATAACGGAAAATATTGCGGGCTGTTACCTTATGAGTAAAACTGAGACGACGCCAGATGAAACCGATGCGTTCCAGTAAGATTTTAGCTCCTTTAACAGGAGGTTTAGGCAGTAAAAGTTGAGCTGCTTCGTCATGAAGTTCCCTACGAGCCACCAGATAGGCTGGTAACACACTCGCCAACCAACTCAAAGCAAGAGCTAGTAAACTATAGGTCCAATAGAACTGAATCTGGGTTTCTCCCACCACCATGCCTTTTGTAATGACATTTGAAATCACACTGGCTAGTAAATAATGGCCAAGTATACTACCTAGAGCTGTTCCCACAGTCCCAGCTACTAGTCCGTAGAGGAGAAATTTAGCGATAATATCCTTACTACGATAGCCCAAGGCCTTAAAGATACCTGCATGAGTTCTCTCTTCATCCACAAAACGAGTCATAGTTGTAAAGGTCACCATGGCTGCTACGGCATAAAGCACCACAGGAAAGATATTGCCCACTGCTCGAATACTGGCTGAAGCATTGCTGTACATGAGGTAGCCTTGACCACCTGGCATGGTCTGACGATTATAGACTTGATACCTTGGTTCCGCCAAATCATCCAAGACTTGCTGATGTTTTTCTAATTTTTTTCCTTTTCTTGGGCTAGATTTTTGTTCAGCCTGCTTTAATTTATCCGCTTCCTTGCTCAATTCCTGCTTAGCTTGGGTAAGTTGAGCAAGGACCTGGTCTCTCTGATTTTTGAGGCAGCAAGGCTAGTTGACTTTCCTGAGCCTGTAAACGAGCTTGAGCAGTTGCTAAACGACGCTTACCTTCCTGCAAATTAGTCTCAGCCTTGTCAAGGGTTTCTTGGCCTTTGTCTAGAGACTCTTGTCCTTCTTTTTTCAAGAGTTGCAGACGTGCCTTGCCATTATCTGACAAAGCTTGTTCAAGGTCTTCCTGATGTTGCTTGGATTTTTCTTCATAAGCTGATGAAAAGGCATTTAAGCCTGCTAAATCTTGATATTTTAAACGTGCTATATTGTAGACTTTCTGATCAAACTGACTAGGTAAAATCACCCCATAGGCTGTCAGAGTCCCACTTCCACTTCCTGCATAGCCCATATCTCGCTGGGAGAGGATTTCAGCTGAATCCACAAAACTAGTAATGGTATAAGTATGATTTTTTAAAGAGGAATGACCCTCTTCTTTTTCTTTAAAACTAATCTCCTGTCCTATACTGTATTGACCCTGCAAATGACTGGCCAAAGCGATTTCCTTGTCTGACTGAGGAAGTCGTCCCTCTCTTAGCTGAAAGGTTGAAATTCGCTCTGGTTTGGAGTAGAGCCGAATGGCATCCTGCCCATTTTCTATAGTCACATCTGTCAAATAGCCAAACTCAACCTCTGCGCCCTCCGTCTGTTTTAGTTCTTCTTGATCTGCTTGATCCAAACCATAGTTAGACATAACTGCCAAATCCAGGGTTTGAGCAGTTTTTAAATAAGCATTAGCTGTCGCCTCCATGTTGGGACTAGTTACTTTGAGACCTACTAGGGCTAGAGAGCCCAACATCATCAAGGTTAAGATGGATAAAAAACGTCCCTTGGAGCCTGTGAAAGACTGAATTAAGTCCTTCCAATAGGTTTTTCGCTTGATCATGCTAGTACTCCAAACTGTCGATATCCTGAGGATACTGGTTGATCACCACATCCTTGACACTGGCATCGTGCATATGAATCACGCGATCAGCAATGGGCGCCAAAGCTCCATTGTGAGTCACGATGATTACCGTCGCTCCCTTTTGACGTGACATATCTTGAAGAATCTTCAAAACCTGCTTGCCCGTCTGATAGTCCAAGGCTCCAGTCGGTTCATCACAAAGGAGAATTTTAGGATTTTTGGCTACCGCGCGTGCAATGGAGACTCGCTGTTGCTCCCCTCCAGAAAGCTGGGCTGGAAAATTATTGAGACGATGAGCAAGACCTACATCTGTCAAGACCTGGTCAGGATTCAAGGCACCTGTCACGATTTCTGAAGCCAACTCCACATTTTCCTTAGCAGTTAGATTGGAAACTAGATTATAAAACTGAAAAACAAAACCGACATCATTTCTACGATAATTGGTTCTCTGGTTGGAATTGTAGTCGGCAATATTGACACCATCAATCCAAATATCTCCCTCATCATTGGTATCCATTCCCCCAAGAAGGTTAAGAACCGTTGACTTTCCTGCACCAGACGCACCTAGAATGATAACCAATTCACCCTTTTCAATCTCAAAATTCACATCGCGATTGGCCACAATCTCCGTATCCCCAACCTGATAACGCTTGTAACAGCGTTTCATCTCAATATAAGCCATAAGACCCACCCTCTCTCAAACAAATTACTTCCTACTACCATTATAACGCTTTTTCAAATAGTTGGATACTAGAATAAAAAGAAAAACCTAGATATTCCTAGGCTTTCTTTTTACAAATTATTTTCCAAGGTAGTATTCAGAAACTACGTTCAATTTTTCGTCGAATTCGAATACCAATGGTGGGAAGTTAGGGATTTCCACGTCCATGATTTCGTCATCTGACAAACCTTTGATGTGTTTTACAAGGGCACGGATTGAGTTACCGTGAGCTCCTACGAATACGTTTTTACCATCTTTAAGAGCTGGAGCGATTTTATCTTCCCAGAATGGAAGGGCACGTTCCAAAGTCACTTTCAAGTTTTCAGCATCTGGAATAACTGAATCGTCAAGTGAAGCGTAACGACGGTCTGTGTGAGCTGAGTGCTCATCATCACGGTCCATGTTTGGAGGCAATACATCGTATGAACGACGCCAGATGTGAACTTGCTCATCACCAAATTGTTCAGCAGCTTCAGCTTTGTTTTTACCAGTCAAACCACCGTAGTGACGTTCGTTCAAGCGCCATGATTTTTCAACTGGAACCCACAATTGGTCAGAAGCTTCAAGAGCCAAGTTAGTTGTTTTGATCGCACGTTTCAATACTGAAGTGTAAGCTTGGTCAAATTCGATACCAGCTTCTTGATCAATTTACCAGCGTCAATCGCTTGTTGTGTACCTTTTTCAGACAAATCAACATCAGCCCAACCAGTGAAAAGGTTAGCTTTGTTCCATTCAGACTCACCGTGGCGAGCAAAAACCAATTTTACCATTAGATGGATTCTCCTTTAAATTTTCCGAGGTTTCCCCTCGTTTATCTATTCTATTTTACACAATTTTTCACAAAAAAGCTAGTCAAAACCAAAAAGGAAAGGACTGTTTGGCAGTTGGATTGCTTTGAACAAGATCAGCAACTATATGAGAAGAAATTTCCATTTCACTCTTGTTAGTCTCCTTAATTTTTGTTAGAATGATATCAAAAAATAAAGAAGGTTAACATTATGCCACAACATCTCTTTAAAGAATTAGCTCAACTAGAACAAGTAGAGGCTCTAGCTCTAGGAGGATCACGGGCTGGACAAGATTTTGACAAAGACTCTGACTATGATGTATATGTCTACCTCAGTTCTCCTCTCTCGCCAGACATACGAAAAGAAATCCTCAGTAAACACTGCTCCTATATGGAAATCGGTAATCAATTTTGGGAATTGGAAGACGATTGTGTTCTCAATAATGGTATCGAAATCGAGCTGATTTACCGCTCTTTAGACGAATTTGACAAAGATTTACAAGCCGTAGTTTTAGAGCACCAAGCCCAGAATTCTTACACTACTTGTATGTGGTACAATCTTCTCAACAGTAAGATTATCTACGATCAAGATGGCCACTATGCTGCCCTCCAGAAAAAGTACAATCTTCCTTATCCAGCTGAGCTGAAAAAGAATATCATCAACAAGCAATTCCTGCTTCTCGACCAAGCTATGCCAGCTTTTTCAAGACAAATCAAAAAAGCTCTCAAACGCCAAGATTTACTCAGCATCAATCACCGCACTAGTGAGTTTTTCGCCTCTTATTTTGATTTGCTCTTTGCCTTCAATGAGCAGCTCCATCCAGGAGAAAAACGCATGCTCCAGTACACAAAAAATAATTGCTCTCATCTACCTCAAAATTTTGAAAACGATATTCAAGACTACTTTCAAAATCTCTACCAACTAGATCACCAGCAGAAAACAGTCCTAACTTTGGAGCATCTCCTATCAAATCTTAAACACTTGATTGATGAATTCATTTAGAACACCAATAGATAAAAGCTCATGAAATCTACTTTTCAGATAATTCATGAGCTTTTTGAAATTCAACAATATACAACAATGTAAAGTTATACTCAATGAAAATCAAAAAGCAAACTAGGAAGCTAGTCGCAGGTTGCTCAAAACACTGTTTTGAGGTTGTAGATGGAACTGACGTAGTCAGTATCCTACACATACGGTAATACGACGCTGACGTAGTTTGAAGAGATTTTCGAAAAGTATTAATTGAAACAAGAAAAAGACAATAAACTTCTAACATGATAAAAACGCATCATATCAGGTATTCAAAAACGTGATACAATGCGTTTTATAGATTATAAAATTAGTTGTCTTTTCTTCTCAAATTGAGTTTTCCCTAGATTTTTCAACCTTATTTCGCTTCAAATCCTTCTGCGACAGCGTCCGCAAAGTTTTCTTCTACGATGCTTGCACAGTGGTCACAGATGACTGCCTGGTAGCTGCGTTCTGCTGTTGTTGGGTCGATACGACGGCAACGGTCACATACTTCACCTGCAGCGCGTTCAACAGTGAAGGCAACATCCTCAAAGCTAATAGCAGATTCTGGAGCTGGTCCTTCTGCGATGGTCAAGTCTGACACTATTAAAAGTTGAGCTACATTGCTGTTTACTGCTTCGAGTAGAGTTTTCACCACTTCGTTTGGATAAACTGTCAAGTGAGCTTCAAGCGATTTACCGATTACTTTTGCATTACGAGCTTCTTCCAAGGCTTTTTGAGCTTGTCCACGGAAGTCCATGAAGGCTGCCCATGTATCCAAGATTTCTTCTTGATTAGCAAAAGTTTCTGCTTCTGGCAATTCTGACAATTGAACAAAGTCTTCAGCTTCAAACTCAAGGTATGACCAGATTTCTTCCGCAGTATGAGGAAGGATTGGTGTCAAGAGTTTCGTGATTTTCACAAGAATATCATAGAAGACAGTTTGCATTTGACGGCGTTCCAATGATTTGGCACCTTCGATGTAAACAACGTCCTTAGCAAAATCAAGGTAGAATGCTGACAAGTCAACGTTGATAAAGTTCACCAAGGCCTTGTAGATTGTCAAGAATTCAAAGTTAGCATAGGCATCACGAATGGTCTTGACAAGCTGGTTAAAGCGAATCGTCATGTACTTATCAACTGAACGTAGTTCTTCATAAGCTACTGCATCCTCAGCTGGGTTAAAGTCAGATGTATTGGCAATCAAGAAACGAAGAGTGTTACGGATCTTGCGGTAAGTTTCAGAAACTTGGCTCAAGATATCCATAGAGATACGCACGTCGTTGCTTGAGTCTACACTTGTTACCCAGAGACGCAAGATTTCCGCACCAAATTGTTTCAACATCACTTGGAGCAATGGTATTTCCAAGAGATTTAGACATCTTCTCACCTTTACCATCAAGGGCAAATCCTTGTGACAGAATTTGTTTGTAAGGTGCTACACCATGGTTGGCAACAGATGTGATAAGTGATGAGTTAAACCAACCACGGTATTGGTCAGAACCTTCTAGGTAAAGGTCTGCTGGGTAAGTCAACTCAGGACGGTTTACCACAACTCCATTCCATGATGAACCTGAGTCAAACCAAACGTCCATGATATCTGTTTCTTTCTTGAACTCACCATTTGGTGAACCTGGATGAGTAAATCCTTCTGGCAAGAGGTCCTTAGCATCACGTTCCCACCAAATACTTGAACCATGTTCCTCAAAGAGTTGAGCCACGTGTTCAATAGTTTCAGCAGTCATGATAGCTGTACCATCTTCAGCGTAGAAAATTGGAAGCGGAACACCCCAAGCACGTTGACGAGAGATAACCCAGTCGCCACGGTCACGGATCATATTGTAAAGACGGACTTTACCCCATTCTGAGTGGAATTTCACCTTTTCAATTTCATCCAAGATTTCTTGGCGGAATTTAGAAACTGAGGCAAACCATTGTGGTACTGCACGCCAGATGATTGGTTTCTTAGTACGCCAGTCAAATGGATATGAGTGAGAGATTTCTTCTTGGGCAAGAAGGAGGTTACCAAGTTTCTCGATAACAGTTGGAACTACCTTTTCATAGAATTGGCCTTCAAACTCAGGACCAGCATTCGCCATCATGATACCACGTTCGTCAACAGTCACTGCAACTTCAAGACCATTAGCAATACCAACATTGTAGTCGTCCTCACCGAAACCTGGGGCTGTATGGACAATACCAGTACCAGAGTCAGTTGTAACATGGTCACCAAGAATAACCAATTCATCTACAGCTGTATCCCATGGATGTTCTGTTACGATGTGGTTGAGTTCTTGACCACGGTAAGTTGCCAAGACCTGAACATCAGCCCAACCAAATTTCTCAGACAAGCTAGTCAACAATTCTGCAGCAACCACAAACTTACGAGTTTCACCAGCAGGTTGAACCAAAACGTAATCAATATCCGCTCCAACCGTCAAACCACGAGAAGCTGTGATGGTAAATGGAGTAGTTGTCCAGACAGCGATGTAAGTATCTGTATCTAGAACACCTTTACCATCTTTTACCTTATTGGCATAGTAAAGAGAAGTTGAAACCAAGTCATGGTATTCAATCTCTGCTTCCGCAAGGGCAGACTCAGATGACCAAGACCAGTAAACTGGCTTGGCACCACGGTAGATATAACCTTTGTTAGCCATCTCACCGAAGACACGGATTTGGGCTGCTTCATAATCAGGAGTCAAAGTCACATATGGATTTTCCCAGTCACCAGAAACACCCAAACGTTTGAAGTCTTCACGTTGTTTATCTACTTGAGAAAGAGCGTATTCACGGCAAAGTTTCAAGTACTCAACCAAGTCCATTTCTTTACGTTTGACACCTTGTTTTGCCAAAACTTGCTCGATTGGTAGACCATGAGTATCCCAACCCGGGATAAATGGTGCGTAAAAACCTGACATAGATTTTGAACGAACAATGATATCTTTTGAAATCTTGTTCATAGCATGTCCAACGTGGATATTTCCGTTAGCGTATGGAGGGCCATCATGCAAGGTGAAATGAGGTTTTCCTTGGTTCAATTCTTGACGACGTTGGTAAAGTTTTGCATCTTCCCATTCCTTTTGCCAAACTGGCTCTTTAGTAGGAAGTCCTGCACGCATTGGGAAAGCTGTTTTCCCAAGATTAAGGGTATCTTTGAGTTTCATGGTATCTCCTTTATAAATAATAACAAATTAAAAACCACGACTTCCAAAAAGGACGAAAATCGTGGTACCACCTTTATTCGAAAAAAGACTCAGCTTTTTTCCTCTTATCCCGTAACGTGGGGAACGTCAAATCTTACTCCATTCAGATTTGAGTTTTTGAGAGGATAATCTTATCAATAGGGATTACAGGACTCACACCATCTCCTGCTCGCTGGAAATATAAGGATAAGATATTGTTCTCAGAATATTTCTTATAAAATTGTAACAGATTCTTGCGGTGCCACAAAACCTGGTTCTGAGTTTACAGCTTCAGTAGCTGGTGTTGGGGCTGAGTAATGGCTTGGGACTACTTCTGGCTCTTCATACATTGGACCAACTGGATGAGCAGGCTCTTCTTCAATTTGAGGACTCTCTACAGGAGTTGGATTCTCCGCTTCCTGTTTAGCCTGAGCTTCAAATTCAGCCAATTCTTTATTGGCTGCCTCAATACGAGCCTGTAACTCTGCCATTTCTGCCTGAGAGAATTGACGTGTCATATCAATTGGTTCTTCCTCAATTGGAGCTGGAATCGGTTCTCCAAGTACTTCGCTAACCACTTCTTTAAAGGCTTCATCACTGGTTTGAAGATAAGTAGCTGTTGGACGAAGAATATCTTCCCAATCTGAAGATTCAACGATAGCCAACTGACTCTCAATTGTAGATTTGAGACGCTGGTGGAAGACACGACTCTTGTTCTTCAATTCTTCGGTTTCAACAGCAACTTTCTTAGCATTATCAGTTGCGTGACGAAGAATTTCATTTGCCTGTACTTAGCTTCTTCCAATAAACGTTGTGCATCTTGCTCTGCTTGATGGATAATATTGTTTGAACGTTCAGCTGCAGCTTGTTTTACTCGTTCAGCTGTATCTTGGGCAATCAATACAGACTGGCTCAATGAATCTTTCATCTCATCAAAGTAAGACAAACGATCTTCTAAACTCTTAATATGTAAATCCTTATCATGATTAGAGCGGACTAAATCTTCATAATCACGGACTACAATATCTAAAAACTCATCTACTTCTTCTGGATCAAAACCTCTAAAGCGTGTGCTAAAGGTTTTATCTTTGATTTCTAACGATGTAATTGGCATATTTTTCCTCACTTACTTAATAACAACTGGACTGTTATTTTTTTCTTCTCTTTTTTCGTTTGTCCCTTATCTTGAAGTAACCTCAAACGCCCAAATTTTCTCACACTAATCAAGTCTCCAACTTGAACAGTATAATCTGATTTATCTACCATATGATAATTTACTTGGACAAGTTTCTTATCAATCAACTGGTTGGCTTGATTTCTAGATAGTTTTAAAACATTTGATAAAAGAACATCTAATCTAAAACTAGACACGCATAAATCCAGCTCTCTATACTGTTCTAGCTTATCTATTTTCTCGGTGAAAGGACGTTCCTCCAGCGAAACGGGTATACGGCCAATTTTCTTTAATCCATCTTGAAAGAGAAGAAGAAACTGCTGATTAATCATAATCTGCGCCCGTTCTTCATCTACTAGGATATCTCCAAAAAGTTTCCGTTCAATCCCTAATTGATTGATGACTGTCCCTAAAATCTTAGCATGCGTTAAGTGTTCAAATTTATTGGAATACACAATTTCCTGGAGAGATATTTCAAAATCTGAAAACTCTGGCTGGAAATAATCTGGGTATAATAAAACTCGAACATACTCACTTGAGACGAATTCCCCACTACTGCTACAAGCAAGATCATAGGTTTTGGCTAAAATTTTTAATAGCTTCTCCTGATGAGGATTGATAAAAGGAGTTAAAAAAGGAGCATAGCTATCTTCTACCTTCTTTATCCATTCCATTCCCTTATCCAGAAAAGGACGATCTTCTATAGAGAAATGCTGGTAAATCCCTTTATTCATCCTATCATCGCCAGAAAACGCACTAAGTTTTCCCCTAAAAACCGAACCAAAACAATCGCAACCCAAACAGATAAATCAAGACCTGCTATCTGTAGAGGCAGGCGTTGCAAAGGAGCAAGCACTGGTTTTACCAATGCTACAATCCAACGACCCAAACTTGATTCGTAGGCGCCTGGAAACCAAGACATGACAGCAAAGGCTACCAAAATCAGGGAGTAAATATCCACTGCATTATAAATCAGACGAATTAAAAAAATCATTATCGTCCTCTATTTCGTCTCATATCAAAATCAAACTCACCCTGTTGATCTTCATCTGGTAAACGAATATCTTCAACATTTACAATAACATTCACTGGTGTCAACAGGTACATGGTAGAAGCTACCTTTTTCAAATTTCCAGCTAGAACATGGCAAGCTCCATCCAGATAATCTAAACAACGACGAGCTTGCACTTCAGTCATATATTGAAAATCAATCAAAATACTTTCGTTTCCTGCTAATAAATCAACAATTTCTATTGCATCTTCATATTTTCTAGGGTAACGAACATCGATTGTTACTTTTTCAGTAGAATACTGACTTTGCTTGGCTAACTCTTGTTGACGTGCATGCAGTCTAGTAATGTTAGTTTCTTTTGTATTACTTGTGCTTGTGCGTGGTGTTTGATTTGTCGAAAGAGCCTTGTCCTGTGTAGAATTTACTGGAGTCAAAATGGGCTCATCTCGTTTTTCATTAGGGAGACTTAAATCCTCATCCTCCGTAAAATAATCTATAAATCTATCGAATCTATCTTTTAAAGACATGGTTCTCTCCTACTTAAAAAATGCTGTACCTATGCGAACAAAGGTGGAACCGAATTGAATCGCTTCTTTATAATCACGACTCATTCCCATACTTAACTCGGTCATAGGCATCTTTGGAATTTGTTTTTCTTGGATTTCTTTTTGTAAGTCTTGAGTCGCCTTGAAAATCTCTTTCAACTGTTCACTGCTAGCCTCAAATGGCGCCATTGTCATCAAACCAACATATTCAATCTTATCTAGTTTGGCTAACTCTGGCAAGACTTCCAATAATTCTTCTCTCGAAAAGCCGTGTTTACTTTCTTCGTTAGAAATATTCACCTGAATGAAACACTTGATGACTCGGTCACTTCTTTTTTGAATTTCCTCTGCTAGCTTTACTGAATCCAAAGCATGGAAATAATCAACGTATTGAATGACATCTTTCACCTTACGTCTTTGCAAGGTACCAATCAAATGCCAAGTCACATCTCGATCTCTTAAAGCTTGATATTTCTCCAGAAACTTATCTACACGATTTTCACCGATATGATGAACCCCTAGCGGAAGCAAGGCTTCCGCTGTCGGTACATCTACATACTTGGTAACTGCAATGACAGAGACTGAGCCACTCTCGCGATGAGCACTCAGACTTGCTTCTGCGACTTCTCGAAAAACACGTTCTGTATTTTCTTTTACATTCATTTACTTAACGATTTTTGAAAAATGGAGGTGTATCCAACTCATCTTCATCTTGTGAATTTGGAATTTCAAAACGTTCTACCGGTGACACTACTGAATCAGTCGGACGAACAATTGTCTCGCGACGTAAATCCCAATCACCAAAAGCAGATCCTTGAGCTTGTTCCGAGCGACGTTGATTTTGTTTTGGCAATTCAGCCGTTTCTGCCATATCAAAATGACGATCAAAGCCATGTGAATGAGCTGGTCTCACTGTCTCACGGTAGTTGGTAGTAGGTCTAGCTTGTGGAGTCACAACCTTTTCTACGCGGTCTTGACGAACACCCGTTGCAACAACTGTTACACGAATCTCATCACGCATACTTTCATCAATTGAAGTACCGAGCCAGATGTTTACTCCTTGTCCTGCTGCTTGGTTTACAATTTGTGAAGCCTCTTCTGCCTCAATCAAGGTTAAGTCAAGACCACCAGTTACGTTGACAATCACATCTTCTGCTCCATCAATGGTTGTTTCAAGAAGTGGAGAGTAAATTGCCTTACGTGCTGCTTCAACAACACGTTCTTCTCCACTACCGATACCAATACCCATAAGAGCATTCCCTTTATTTGCCATTACCGTTTTCACATCGGCAAAATCAAGGTTAATCAATCCTGGATTGGTAATCAAATCGGTAATTCCTTGAACACCTTGACGAAGAACGTTATCTGCTTCGCTAAGAGCCTCCAAAAGCGGTGTCTTCTTATCAACAATTTCAAGCAAGTTATTATTTGAGATGATCAATAAAGTATCTACATGCTCACGAAGTTGATTGATTCCTTCTACAGCAAATTGTCCACGTTTGCTTCCTTCAAAACCAAACGGGCGTGTTACAACACCAACTGTAAGAGCACCCAAATCTTTAGCGATACGAGCAATAACAGGGGCAGCTCCAGTTCCAGAGCCTCCTCCCATACCAGCAGTGATGAAGACCATATCCGCGCCACTGATAGCTTCAGTCAGTGTTTCTTCGCTTTCTTCAGCAGCCTTACGACCAACCTCAGGTTGACCTCCTGCACCCAAACCGCGAGTCAATTTAGGTCCTAACTGAATAACAGTCTCAGCTTTTGTACTGCTCAAGGCTTGCACATCTGTATTTGCTGCGATAAATTCTACGCCTGTAACACCTTCGTCGACCATACGGTTGATGGCATTGCCACCACCTCCACCGACACCAATTACTTTAATCACTGCACCTTGGGCAGCAGCTGTATCAAATGAAAATGTCATAATTTATTTTTCCTCTTTATTCGTCAAACATGCTTCCGATCAAGCCACGGAAACGATCTGCCAATTTCGGTTTATTTTGTGAAGTCTGTTGAAAATCTGCAACTTGTTCTGCCGGAGCTACAGGTTCTACTTCTGGAGCAGGAGCTGGTTGAACAGGAGTTGATTGAACAAACTGAGCTGTTTTCTGAATCATTCCCCCAAAACTGAGTGGTTGTTGGAATAATCCTTCATCACCCTTAACTGCTCGTTGAGCCAAGAGATGTACTTCTGTCAATTGTCCCGCGAATTCTGAAAGACTAATCACATGCGCAAAAGCCGGATTACGAATTCCAACTTGGTTTGGAACATAGAGTTTCACACGAACACCAAAAACTTCTTGAGCAAGCTCCACAATACCCGTAAAATAGCCGTTCCACCAATCAAAACAATGCCACCAGGAAGATCCAATAAATGTCTTCTGTCTAAGTCTTGTTTGATTTGTTCAAAAATATGCTTAATTCGTGCAGAAATAATCTCTGACAAGTAATTTTCTGTTACTTCAACAGGTTCTACTTCCCCAATCACTTCGACTTGGAATGTTTCTTTACTTGCGAGAGGAGGATAAGCCTCTCCATAGTTTAATTTCAAACCTTCAGCTAGTTTCTGTGATGTCTTCAAGACTTTAGAAATATCCTTAGTTACATAATCTCCACCTTCTTGAAGAATATTGGTAAACTGGAGTTCTTGGTTACGGATTGTAGCAACAGTTGTTTGACCTGCTCCCATATCAATCACAGTAGCTCCAAATTCACGCTCTCCTTCGTTCAAGACTGAACGAACCAAAGCCAGTGGTGAAATAATAATATTTTCAACCTGAACACCTGCACGTTCAACTGTCTTACGTAGGTTATGTAAAAATAGTGCGAGGGCCTGTATAAAGTAAACCACGCATTTCAAGACGAACACCCATCATGCCACGCGGGTCACGAATACCTTTGGAAACCATCTACGATAAATTCTTCTGGAATAAAAAGTAATGACTTCACGATCTGGTGTCATACTCTTTGTCAAAGCTGATTTGACAACATTTTCGACATCTTGGTCTGTAATTTCTTTTTGTATCAGATGTAACTGGAATCATTCCTTGAGTTGGTTCTACCTGTAAGAGATTAGCTGGTAAACCAACATTTACTGATTTAATTGAAATGCCTGCTTTTTCTTCTGCTTGGGAAATTGCTGATTTGATAGCAGTTGCTGCTGCATCAATATCAACAATAATTCCATCCTTTACACCTTTACTTTTGGCATTACTCACGCCAATTACATTTAATTCACCATTTCTCTGCTCAGCTACAAGCACCTTGACAGAGCTTGTTCCAATATCTAGACCTGTAAAAAAGCCTTCTCTAGCCATTACATCGCATCCTCTCTATCTTCCAAGTTTCTAACTTCGTAATATTCAATAGCTAAACGTAGGCATAGCTATTCACAGAATATTATAACACAAAAAATCTCATCGTGCTCAGTTTTTTCCTAAATTTACCAGCCAATTTTTTAGTTTTTCTGTTCAGAAATTCATTCACTGTAAACTTTGTCAACAATCTGTCTATTGTACAAAAAAGAAAGCTCATTTCTAAGCTTTCTTTGCAGTCATTTTTTCTGCTTCTTGTGCTAAAAATAGTTCCAAGATTTTCTTTGTTAACGTAATCGCCGCTGATAAGGCCAGGGAAACGATTAAATAATTAGCTACTAAGCCATGGTCCCCAATCAATGGTGGTTTTGTCAAGAATCCATAATCTCCACCTGTTACTAAATTGACCACAAAAATTAAGGCATTTAGGGCAAAGGTCATGAGAAAAATTCCCTTCACATCCAACAATCGTGCATCATACTGTCTCAATAGATAAACTAGAGAGTTCCCCAAGAGAGCTAAGTGGCCAAAGATAAAGGATAAAATCGCAATATGTGGGAAAGGATAGGCATCTGGAACTGGATAAACAAAGGCTGCTAATGTCCCAAATGTTCCTAGTAATGCAAAATACTGCCTATATTTAGACTGACCAGGAAGCAAGAGCACCACAAACATAGCCATACGGCAATGGTAAAAAGGTAGGCTTTCTGACAGCGGCATATGATTGACCCCATACCAACCATAAAGTAGGATCAACTGAACAGCCTGCAAGATTTGGAAAAATCGTTGGTAAGCCTTCTTTTCACGATAGCGATAGGCTGTATAAAAGGTTAAGGCTAAGAGCGTAAATATACTGACATACCAAAAAAGGTCAAATTTGGGTGGTTCTGTTGCTTGGGTCGTAAAGAAAATATCCCATAAATTCATCTAGTCTTCCTCATGATTCAAAATTTTCCTGCATTTTATTATACCATGCTACTTAAGAAAAATGGATTTAGAAATACGTAAATGTTTGACAAAATTACTTGTCTTCATGTTCTAAACTTTCTACCAGCTTGGCTAAATTCATAGAGTTGGATCCTTTGAGCAGGATTTGGTCATTATCTCCAAGGCTTTCCTTGACCTGCTTAACTAGGTCTTCAAATTGGTCTTGGTATTCTGTTTTCTTGAAGTAGTAAACGTGGCCGATTGGGAACATTTGACTGGCCAGTTGAGCCAATTCAGCAATGTCTTCTCCGTAGAAAATCACGGTATCAAGCACATCTGGTGAGAGGCTCAAAATCATCTGGTTATGGAGCTGAACAGACTGGTCACCGAGTTCCTTCATGTCCGCCAAGACAGCGATTTTTTTGCCACCTTCGTTGGCTGGAATAGCCGAAAAAGTCTCTAAAATCAACTTCATAGCAGTTGGATTGGCATTATACACATCTGATAGAATATCTGCACCATTGGCTGCTTTCTTCCACTCGGTACGGTTACGCGTCAATTCAAGATTTTGGAAAGCCTGACGAATTTGCTCCTCTGAAACTCCTTCTTGCAGGGCAACATAGGATGCAATCATAGCATTGGTGGCATTGTACTTACCAGTCACTGGCAAATCAAGGGATTGTCCTAAGAAATTAGCCTTAAAAGTCAGACTATCCTTGCGCTCAATCAAGTCTGTGACTTCCAGCTCTGCCCCTTGCCCAAAACGGACCACTTTTTTATCAGCTGGCAAGTAGTCCTCTACAATAGGGTCAGCTGGCGTCAATAGCAAGGAACCTGAATCCATACCATCTGCAATCTGCATTTTCCCTTTAGCAATTTCCGAACGGTCTTTGAAAAAGGCCAAATGCGCTTCTCCAACCAAGGTCACAATGGCTGTTTTTGGATGCGCCAATTCAGACAAGAGGTGGATATCTCCCAAGTGATCCTGCCCCATCTCCAAGACCAACTTTTCTGTTCCTTCAGGCATATGGAGAACTGTGTAAGGAAGGCCAATCTCGTTATTGTAGTTTCCTTGTGTTTTGTAGGTTTTGTAGGTTGTTGATAGCAAGTGCGCCAACATATCCTTGGTCGTTGTCTTGCCGTTTGAACCTGTAACTGCAAAGACATCAACTCCCGTTTTCTCAAGATAGTAGGCTGCTAGTTTTTGAAAGGCAGTCAACACGTCGTCTACTAAAATGTAGGGATGATTTGCGATTTCTTTCTCAGACAGGGTTACAGCAGCACCATTTTCAAAGGCTGTTTCGATAAAGTCATGGCCATCACGCGCACCTTTGAGGGGCACAAACAAGTCCCCTTCCTCAATCAAACGACTGTCAAACTCAGCCTTTTCTAACTGAATGTCCTCAAAGACGCTGACATCATTTTTCGCTCCAACAGCTTGGGCAACTTCGTGGATAGTTAATTTCATTTCTACTCCTTTAAAAAGGGTCGGAGCCCGAGAACTCTAGTCACCTTGCAGTGATGGTTCTGGCTCCTACCCCTTCTTTCATTTTTATAGCAAATGCGCTTCGCGCTTGTCAAAACTTTCCTTGGCAAGGTCAACCAAACGCTCGATTAGGTCTGGGTAGCTGATTCCCATATTGTCCCAAAGTAATGGGTACATAGACCACTGGGTGAAACCTGGCATGGTATTGAGCTCATTTAGGAAGATTTCTCCCTTATCTGTATAGAAGAAATCACAACGAGATAGCCCTAAACCACCAATGGCACGGAAGGCCGTTTCTGCATTTTGACGCATGACAGCTACCACATCATCACTGATTTTAGCTGGGATATCCATGGTAATCTTGTTATCAATATACTTGGCATCGTAATCATAAAAGGCAACATCCTTGACTACTTCTCCTGGTAGCGTGCTTTTGACATCGTAGTTTCCCAAGAGTCCAACCTCGATTTCACGGGCATTCACTCCTTGCTCAACCAAGACACGGCTGTCATATTGGAAGGCAAGTTTCAAGGCTTGACGGAGTTCTTCTTGATTTTCAGATTTAGAAATACCGACACTTGAACCCATATTTGATGGTTTTGTGAAGACTGGATAAGTCAATTTTTCTTCAACTTCAGCGATTTTAGAAGTCATATCATCACCTTCAACGATAGCCACATAAGGAACTTGAGCAATGCCAGCAGATTCTAACACACGTTTGGTCGTGATTTTGTCCATGGCAAGACTAGATGACAATATGTTACAACCAACATAAGGCATTTTCAAAACTTCGAGGAAGCCTTGAACAGAACCATCTTCTCCCATCGGACCGTGAAGAACTGGAAAGACAACTGCTCCTTCTTCGTAGATAGCACTTGGAGCAATTTTCTTATCCCAATCAATAGTTTCATTGGTCATGAGACGGTCCTCTTGACCTGGAGTCTGACTAAATTCCTGCGTTTTGATAAAGTCACCTGACTGACTGATAAAGAAAGTCTTGACTGTGAAACGGTCATAATTGACCGCACGCATGACACTCTCAGCTGAAAGAACAGAGACTTCACGCTCTGCACTACGCCCACCATATAAAAGAATAATCGTTTGTTTCATATTACTTGTCCTAATTCTACTAGAATACTCGCTCTTTAGTATATCATATTTGCTTGGTTTTTTAAAACTTGAACTTGATACTGGTCTTCAATAAATCTAAAAAGAGACCGATAAAACAAATATCGATCTCCTTGATTTTTTATATAAATGAATTGAGTTCGTTAATTTGTCTCTGCTTACAACTCTGTTCGATTTTCAATAGCCCGTAAGAGCGTGACTTCGTCCGCATACTCGATATCCGCTCCCACAGCGAGACCTCTCGCCAGGCGCGTAACTTTGATCCCAGCTGGCTTAAGCAAGCGTGAAAGATACATAGAAGTTGCTTCCCCATCTGCCGTGGCATTGGTTGCTACGATTACTTCTGAAACCTCACTATCCATAAGACGAGTCATAAGACTCTTGAGATTGATATCATCTGGACTGATGCCATTCATGGGAGAAATGAGTCCATGCAAGACATGATAGAGTCCATGATATTCTTGGATATTCTCCATGGCAGCCACATCGCGACTATCTTCGAGAACTAAAATCGTTGTCTGGTCACGAGTCGAATCGGTACAGATAGAACAAGGATCGTCATCAGTCAGGCGACCGCAGATGGAACAGTAGGTCAGCTCTCTCTTCGCAGAAAGGAGATTTTTGGCAAATTCATTGACATCGTCATCAGACATGCCAATGGTATAGAAGGCCAGACGGGTAGCCGTCTTAATCCCGATACCCGGTAACTTAGAATAACTGTCAATTAGCTTGGCTATAGGTGTTGGATAAAGCATAAATTCCTTTCTAATTCATTGGATGATGTTGGTTATAGAGGTTGATAATATCGCGCGCAATAGAAGGTCCGACACCATTTGTAAGGTTGGTGTTATGAGGGAAGACAACAGCTACAGCGATTTGAGGATTATCTGATGGTGCATAAGCCACAGCATTGGTATTGTTAGCTTTTTGACCTCCCTCAACATAACTTTCGGCAGTACCTGTTTTACCACTAATGGATACAGCTGCACCATTGGAAAAGGCACGACCTGTCGTCAGAGCACTCCCACCATGTGAAACTTGATAAAATCCTTGTTGGAGGATGGAAACATCAGACTCAGAAATATTAATTTTATTCATTTCCTTGGTATCAATAGATTTGATTAAGTCCCCTAAGCCACCTTGTTCGTTGTTTCCATAAATCCCCTCGACAATGTGAGGTGCAATCCGAACACCGTTGTTGGCAATTGTTCCAACATACTGGGCCAATTGCATTGGGGTGTAGTTATCAAACTGACCAAATGCATTGGTAATGTAATTAGCAAAATTATACTCTTTTGGTATAAAACCAGTTGACTCATCTGGAAGGTCGATGCCCGTTGAAGCACCTAGACCATATTCCGCAAATGTCGCACGAAGTTTCCCCATAGCGGATTCTAAATTGTTAGTTAAAACAAACATATTGGGTTGATAGGTCTGACCCATAATGCCCAAAGCCGTTTGAACCATATAGGTATTAGAAGAATACTCCAAGGCTTCCACAGCTGTAATCGGGAATGAACCGTAGGCTTGAGTATACCAAGAATTAATCGGAGCTGAGCCTTGGAAGACAATCGGTTGGTCTGTCAAGGTCTGGTTCCCTGACAAGACTCCATTCTCCCAACCAGAACTGATGGTCGCCGCCTTGACAACCGAACCTGGGACAAAGACATTAGTCACCGTTCCCAAGGAATCAGGCGTTAGCTCTCCCGCTTTTCAGGTCATGTTTGAGCCCTGACATAGACAAAACAGCACCTGTTTTTTTGGGTTCAAAGCAACTGCATAAACACCTTCAGAATATCTGGCTCCCCCATTTCCTAACTCAGAATTGAAATAACTTTTTCAGCAAAAGCATCCACGCTATCTTGAAAGGCCAAATCAATGGTTAGTTTAATATTATTCCCTTTGGTACCGTCTTCGATATTTTTCGACACTTTCCATGTTGCCATACTTGTCTAGATGGATTTCTTTCACCGAGCGTTTCCCTTGCAAGGTTTCTTCATATTGTTTTTCTAGATAAGAGGTTCCAACACGGTCATTTAGAGAGTAACCTTTTTTAAGATAAGCATCTGCTTCTTCCGCTGGGAGACCAGCTTTTTCACTAGATACACTACCTACTATAGAAGACAGGGAAGTCTCTAGAACTTTTCGATCCCACGAAGTCGAAATACTAATACCAGGTAAATTCTTAGAAGCCGAAGCAATCAAGGCAATCTGTGTATCTGTCAAGGCATCTGTCGCAACGGTTCCTGTCGCAAAATTTTCTACTGCATTGAGTTGGCTAAAGAGATAAATTTCTTTCTTTTCGTCATCAGAGTAAGCCAATTGACTTGAATCGATACTCTCAACAGTATTATTGTATAGCTCTGATTCAGATAATTGGTTTCCATCAGAATCAAGTCGCTTCTCACGTGGTAAACTTTCCACTGCTTTCTTATAAACATCTTGATCTGCTAGGTAATAATCTGCCAACTGGCGTTCTGTCAAATTTGGCGAACTGATGCTCACATATCCCAGTAACTGACTAGCAATTTCTTTTAGATCTTTAGCCGTCATTTTATTACTACGCGTAAAGGAAACAACTTGCTTTAAAGTATTTTCTACCAAAGGTTTTCCACTAGCATCATAAATTTCCCCACGGGCAGAACTGGTTGTGACCTTGGTCTGACTAGCTGAGGCTAGCTTTTTTTCGTAAAAATCCTTGTTCAAAATCTGCATATACAACAAACGACCAATAATGGTCATAAAGAGTAAAATGACGATTGAAAACAATAAATTAAGCCGAATCGGAATCGAATGGCTGTTAAATTTCTCATACAAATCAGTCTCATTTCTAATAAAAATCTTACTCTTAATTGTACCATAATTTGAGCAGAAAATTATGGAAAAGCAAAGAAGCTTTTTTCGTTTTTACGGTAAGATACGTTTTTATTTATTCATCCCTATATTATATGATATAATAAATGTAAAAGTTCAATAATCTAGCCTTTTTCCAATACGACTCATTTAAAGGAGCCTTTCCCATGGACAAACCAGATATATCAACTGTCATTGATTCCCACTTTGAAGAAATGACAGACCTAGAGCAAGAAATCGCTCATTATTTTTTACAAGCTGAAACGATTGCAGATGATTTATCTTCTCAACAGGTCACTCAAAAATTACATATTTCCCAGGCTGCTCTGACCCGCTTTGCTAAAAAGTGTGGCTTTACTGGCTACCGAGAATTTATTTTCCAATACCAACATCAAGCAGAGAAACAAGAAACCCATTCTCACAAACACAGTCCACTGACAAAACGAGTCCTCAGAAGCTATAGCAATATGAGGGAACAAACACAGGACTTGATTGACGAAGTACAACTAGAACGAATTGCCCAGCTAATCGAAGATGCTGAGCGTGTCTACTTCTTCGGAACAGGCAGTTCTGGCCTTGTCGCCCGTGAAATGAAATTGCGCTTCATGCGTCTGGGTGTGGTCTGCGAGGCTTTGACAGACCAAGACGGCTTTGCTTGGACAACCAGCATTATGGATGAGAATTGTCTAGTACTCGGTTTCTCACTTTCTGGTACAACACCTTCTATTTAGATAGTCTATTAGACGCTAAGGAGATGGGGGCAAAGACTGTACTCTTTACAAGTGTTCCCAATAAAGATAGTCTAGCCTATACAGAGACTGTTCTTGTAGCCACCCACAGCCAATCCTCCTACATCCAACGAATATCCGCTCAACTTCCTATGCTCTTCTTTATCGATTTGATTTATGCCTACTTTTTGGAAATCAATCGCGAAAGCAAGGAAAAAATCTTTAATAGCTATTGGGAAAATAAAAAACTCAACGGTTATCGTAAACAAAAACGTGTCAGAAAATCCTAGTTTGGCTAAGCCAAACTAGGATTTTTATTCATCACCAAACATACCTCTTCAAGATTATGAATCAGTCGTATCTTGACTTAGTCTTGAATAATTTCATGTAATCACTTTTTGAAGGGAGTAGATAAGCAAGTCTGACGGTATCCTCAACAATTGTATACAACACAATGTAATCCTTACTCAAGGTCAATCCTCGCGTTTGGTAGTGAGGGTCTAATTTCTTACCAAATTTTTCATCGGCATCAAATCCAGCTTGGGGGAAAATTTCTAGACGATTCATATCTTTTCTGATACTCGCCACTTTTCGTCTCGCAGCCTCTACAGAACCGATTTCCTCTGCTATATACTGATATATTTTATCCAGACTATCAATCACTCTAGGAGAATACAAAATCCTATATTTTTTATAATCCATAGCGTGTCACGACATCCTCATCTGTCAAGTAATTTCCAGCCTCAATCTTGGCATAACTTTCTTGAACTTCTGCTTGTAATTGTCTAAACAAATACTCCTTCTCTAATTCCTCTTCACTCAGTAAATCTACTCCATTTGTTACGACAACATTCTTTAAAAATAATCTGAGTGCTGATGAAAGAGAGAGATTTTGTTCTTTTAACACTTCCATGGCATCATTTACTAATTCTCTATTAGCTTGGAAGGTCACTATTTTACTTGAATTCGCTATAGCCATTTTATATAATTCCTTTATATATTTTATTTATTATCTCACAATTATAAAGAAAGTCAAGGGAACTTGATTAGAAAATCCTAGTTTGGTCTAGCCAAACTAGGATTGTTTTGTCTTGATACTCTTCGAAAATCAAATTCAAACCACGTCAGCTTCGCCTTGCCGTACTCAAGTACTGCCTACGGCTAACTTCCTAGTTTGCTCTTTGATTTTCATTGAGTATAAAATGATAATAAGCTCCCAACATACCTGCTGTATTTTGATGATGAGCAAATTCTAATCTTGTTTTCTCAGCCAGACTTGGTACCAAGGCCTCTTTCAAAGCTGTGCGGATTTTCGGTTTGAGGATTGCCTCTTGTCCCATGATACCGCCACCGAGAATGACCACTTCTGGATTGGCCACATAGCAAATATTTGCCAGACCTTTTCCTAAATAGTCTACCATGCGGTCAATACCAGCCATGCAGAGTTTATTGCCTTCCGTAGCTTCTTTGAAAATTCTACGACCATTCCAGTGTGACACTTCCTCACCGTGAGCCTTAGCTACATACTCCACCAAAGCTGTCGTAGAGGCCAAATCTTGGAACGCTCCATCCTGCATATGCATATAACCGACTTCACAGGCCGAATTGCTAAATCCATGGAAGACTTTCCCATCCATAATCAAACAACCACCGATACCTGTTCCAATAGTCAGGCAAAGGGTGACACTCGCTCCCTTACCTGAACCAGATACCGCTTCAGCAAGACCTGCACAGTTGACATCATTTTCAATTTCACAAGGAATCGCAAAGCTAGTCTCGATTTCCTTTTTGAACTGGGTGCCTGCGTAGTTAGGGATTTGAGGCCCAGCATAGAAAATCTCACCCTTATCTGGATCTACCATTCCTGCAGAAGAAATGGCAACACCTGCTACTGGTCCTTTTTCTAAATAGCTGCCTACGATATCTTTGGTCTTTTGTAAGATATGAGGTCCACCCTTATGCGCCTCTGTTGGCATTTCATGCGATTCAGCAAGTTGGCCTTCTTGGTCGATCAAACCATATTTGATATTTGTTCCACCGATATCAATTGCAACGTAGTGTGTCATAAATACCTCCTTATGGATTAGAGGAAGCGCTCCTTGGTTTCACGAATCAAGGCTGCAGCTGCTTCTACAACTGGACGATCGTCTTCAGTCACTGGTGTCAATGGTGAACGAACAGAACCAATATTCAAGCCTTCATTGATCTTCAAGACTTCCTTAATCACACCGTACATATTTCCATGTGCAGCAGTGAGTTTACCAATGATAGCGTTGATAGCATACTGCAATTCACGCGCTGTTTCCAAGTCTTTGTCAGCAATCAACTGATTGAGTTTCAAGAAGAGTTCTGGCATAGCACCATAAGTACCACCAATACCAGCCTTAGCACCCATGAGACGACCACCTAAGAACTGCTCATCTGGACCGTTGAAGACAATATGGTCTTCTCCACCAAGGCTCACAAAGGTTTGAATGTCTTGAACTGGCATAGAAGAGTTCTTCACACCAATAACACGAGGATTTTTCAACATTTCAGTATAAAGACTTGGAGTCAAAGCAACACCTGCCAATTGAGGAATGTTGTAAATCACATAGTCTGTGTTTGGAGCTGCAGAGCTGATATCATTCCAGTATTTAGCAACGGAGTATTCTGGCAAGCGGAAGTAAATTGGTGGAATCGTCGCAATGGCATCTACACCCAAGCTTTCTGCATGGCGAGCAAGTTCCATACTGTCTTTAGTATTGTTGCAAGCAACGTGAGCGATAATAGTTAATTTCCCTTTGGCAACTGCCATCACTTCTTCCAAATCAACTTGCGGTCTTCAACGCTTTGGTAGATACATTCACCAGAAGAACCATTGACATAAAGACCTTGAACACCTTTATCAATGAAGTATTGAACCAAGGCACGCGTACGTTCTGGACTTACTTCTCCTTGTTCATCATAACATGCGTAGAAGGCTGGAATGACACCTTCGTATTTTTTTAAATCTGACATAGATTTTCTCCTAACTTATTTCCGAAATGAGGGGAGAAAATAAATTTTTCATCCCCTTTAAATTATATTTATTTTACAATTTCTGACAATTTTACTTTGCGATCTTCAAACATAGATTGGGTACAAGCATCTGCAGTAGCAATTGCTTCTAGAGCTGCTTCACCTGTCAATAGTTTTGCAAATTCTTCTGAGACTGGAGCTCCTTGCATAATCTCATGTAAATAGCGCATTTCTTTGTCAATGACAGATGATAACCATAATGGAGTACGTTTACCTGGTTTACCATAAGCAATTGCTCCGTCCATCTCTGTACTATGATAGATACGAGTACGATCATCATCTTCTTCTTGCGATTCATGAATCAAGAAATAGCTTTCTTGCCCATCTAGCTTAAGAGTTCCTTTACAGTTGAATAAGTCTAGGCGGATAGCGCCTTTCGTTCCTTGGATTAAGACATAATGTTCACCCCAACGATAAGCTGAACCCCATTCTAACAAGGCAAAACGCTTATTAGAAAATTCCATATTGACAAAAATCATATCATCTTCATCACCGAAATTTTCACCTTCATGGGCTACATTTCCACCTGTCATGGTTACAGTTTCAGGCATGCCACCCATAAGGAATTGAACACAATCCAACTCATGGATGTGGTGATACAAGTGACCACCTGATTTTTCACGAATTTTTTTCCATGATACTGACGGTTGTTGTTCTTCCCAACCATTACGAGCTGTGTGACAATATAGAACGTCTCCAATGACTCCTTGATTAATGAGTTCTTTTGCATGATGGACACCATTAAAGAAGTTCATAATATGTCCTGCCATAAAGGTTACATTGTTTTCTTTACAAGCATCTACCATCTCGCGACAATCTTGATAAGAAAGCGCAATTGGCTTTTCACAGAAAACATTTTTGCCATGTTGTGCAGCCTTAATAACCGGTTCCTTATGAAGATTATTTGGAGTTGCGACAATAACACAATCTACTTCATCGCTAGAAACCAACTCATCTAAGGAGCTTGCTACTTTTGCTCCCAATTCTTCTGCAATTGCCTCTGCATTATCTGGGTCATAGAGAAGAGTAATCTCTGCTCCATCATTCTTTTGCATATAACGAGCCAACTCAGCCCCAAAATATCCTGTTCCAACAACACCGTATTTAACCATGTTTTTTCTCCTTTATTTTGTTAAATCATTAATTTCCAAATCTATGTACTGAACTACATTACTTAAATGCAATTCATTTCTCGACCATGAATCATATTTTTCAAATAATACACCTATGTGATGATTTGGCAATTCTGTAATCGCAGAATATGCATAACCATACGAAGGCAAATCAATGTCATAGTGGTACTTCCAATCAATACTATCATCTTCTTTATTGACTAAACCGACAACTAATTGACCTCCCTTACGGCCATTTTTAGAATTTGGTGTACTCAAAATGACTGCTTCTTTTCCATCAATTAATTGAGAGTATTTAATTGCAGATACTTGTGTACCATATGAAGTTTGTTGAATTCCATCGATATACGAAACTTCTGACCATGTTTCTCCAGAATCTCTACTAGTCATATAGGCAATCTTACCTGTGGTAGTTCTAAAGAATGTTCTAATCACACCATCTCTCATTTCAACCATTTGCGCTTCTGCTGTCGCATTCTTAAACGGAATTGAAGCTGAGGATTTCTTCCATGTTTGACCACTATCATCAGAAATGAGATAAGTTAGTTCACCACTGGTATATGTTGCAAAAATTAATCTGTTACTTGATTTTAATGCTAAACCTTGTCCGGGACATAAGTAAGTTCCATTATGTTTTTCTCCTAAGAACGGAGGCAATAACTTAAATTGTTCCCAACTCTCTCCTCTATTCTGACTAGTTGTCATTGCTATATAATTAGTAGGAGTCACTTTAAATAACGAATCTTTGTAGAAAACATTCATAGGAACCTGTTTTCCATTATGCCTTTCTCTTAGAGAGCCACTATCAAAATCAACCGAATATTGTTCGACTGTTAAAGACTTTCCTCCCTCCAAAACTTCATACTTATCATTTATAGTATAATTTGTAGGTTTATTAGTTGTTTCATCATAAACGACACCATTTTCTCTAACTGTATAACGGAAATCATTATCTCCATCCTTCTTTAGTTTTAAATAATAATGACCGTTTATTTCTTTAAAACCTGAATCAGATTTGTTTGCATTATTATTTCCAATACCAGCAGGCATAACATCAGCTAATAATATCGTTTTCCCAGATTTTTTATCTTCAACAATGGATGAATCTATAAATGAAGCACTTCCACTAATTTGGCTATTCTTTAATTTATTATCTCGTGGCCAGTAAACCAACTGCTCCTCATAGTCATTAAATTTCATAGCAAAAGTTGGCTCACTCCACGTTTTCCCATTATCATCACTATAAGAAGTGGCGATATTAATCTTACTTTTAGAATCATGAGTCCCACCATAACGTGCATCAATACTTGATAGAACTCTTCCACTACTTAATGTATATAATGTCGGTATTCTAAAATAGTTAGCCTGAGTAGAATCTCCTGATTGGAAAATTAACTGAAATGGATTTGACAAGGGAATAGTTGAAACTTCCTGATCACTAATTGCTTTATTAAATAGACTGATTTCATCAATACTTCCTTTTGCGAGGTAATGATCCTTGCCTTCACGATTAACAGATCCTAGTGTTGCCTTATCTATACCATTTATATTTGAAATTGGCAAATGTATCAACTGTTTCAGAGAACACTTCTATACCATTAACATACATTGTGTATGTCTTATCTTTAGAATCAGATACAAATACGAGTGTATTTTCAACTGCCTGTCCTTTATGCTTTCCCCATAATGAAGCTGGTCTAGAAAATAAATAATTTATTCCCTTTTGGGCGTCTCTTATTTCTACACCTATCTCACCAGAATCTCTCATGAAAATTGAAAAGTAATTATTTTTAAAACCTGCTTTACTATTAGATAGACCAAATAAAGCTTGAAGCGAGTTTGGTTTATCTGCTTTAAATTTCATTACTACTGTCTGACTCTCTCCAGACAATTTATCTAATAACAAAGGGCTGATATCTATACTCTTATTGTTCAGTTGATATGAACTTCCTTGAAAAATAGGAGATATGGACAGTTGACTATAGTTTAATTCATTCGCATGAGTCAAAGTGGGGACTCCCATTAAAAGACTAATGCCTACAACAGAAATTCCTAGTTTTGAATAAAGACCTCTCTTATTCATTTTTTTCCTTCTTTCGTCTACTTCACAGATCCTTCTGATAATCCACTTGCAATTTTATTTTGGATGATAGAGAAGAAAATGATTGATGGAAGAACTACAATAACAGATGCTGCCATCATATCTCCCCAGTCTAAAATTTCTGAACCGTTAAGTGATCGAAGGGCTACTGCTACTGTCATCTTTCCTGTATTGTTAATCAAAATCAAAGCATACAAGAATTCATTCCAAGCATTGATAAATGTATAAATAGCTGTTGCTACAATACCTGGTGCTACAATCGGTAGCACAACTTTATAAAATGTAACAAATTTATTTGCACCATCAATTCGAGCTGCTTCTTCAATTCCAATTGGAACTGTTTGGAAAAATCCAACTAATAGCCAAACTGCATATGGAACACTAAAAGATAGATAAACCATCATCAAGCCAAATAAACTATTTGTTAATCCAACTTTAGCAATGGCAATTGAATATGGAATTGCTAACAAAATTGGTGGGAAAATGTAGGTAATGACGAGTAATCTCGACATGATTGCTCCCAATTTAGGGAAGAATCGAACAATACCATAGGCTGCCATAGCCGAAATAATAATCGCAATAACGGTTGTAGCTAAGGCAATAATCAAACTATTTCGAATGTTATCAATAAAGTGCAAGTCGTTGATAACATGAGTGAAATAATCTAATGTAAATTGTTCAGGCCAAAATCGTGTTGGATACTGAGTTAATTCCCCTTTACCTTTGACAGAAGATATGATAATCCATACCAATGGGAAAATTGCAACGATGGTCGCACCAATCAAGAGTACATGTGAGAGAATATCTAAATAAATACCGGATTTCTTCTTCATTATTTTCTACCCTCCTTTTCCCACTTACTGATGATAGCAAAGTAGATAAAGCAAATTGCCACCAAGAATATAAAGAGCAATACTGTAACTGCTGAAGCACGACCCAACAATTTTGTTCCCCAACCTAGGTTGTAGGCAAAAATTGGAAGTGTCGTTGTAGCATTGGCTGGTCCACCACCAGTAATTAGGTAGATAATGTCAAAGTTATTAAAGATCCATACAGTTCTCAAAACAACTAGAAGCCCTACAACCACTTTAATATGTGGAAAGACGATAAATTTGAACACTTGCCAACTTGAAGCACCATCTATCTTAGCAGCCTCAAATTGTTCTTCGGGTACTGTTTGCAAAGCTGAAAGTACATTAACCATAATCATCGGCGCTCCAAACCAAATGTTGATAAACACCAAACATAGGAATGCCCATGTACTATCTGTCAAATGCAGGCGTATGTTCCATTAAACCTAATTTTACGATTAGATTAGGTAAGTAGCCATAAACCCCGTTTAGAATCCACTGCCAAGAAAAGGCAATAACGATGGTAGGAAATGCCCAAGGAACAATCAATAAGGTCCTATATAATTTCTTGAAGTGGCGTACTCTGTGAAGAGCTAAAGCCAATACAAACCCTACTAAAACTTGACCAACTAATGAGAAAACGGTCCACTTAATTGAATTAAAGAACGCATTAAAGAAGTTGGGATCTGATAGCACAGCTTTATAGTTAGCTAAACCAACAAATTTATAATTAGGCATAATCAAATGCTTATTGGTAAAGCTATAAAAAATACTCGAGAAAAACGGATAAACAAAGAGTAATCCTACGATAATCATAGCTGGCAAAACAAATATCCAGCGAGTTAAATTACGTTCTTTAACCATTCTCCTTCTCCCTTCTTTTACAAGATTGGGCTAGGGCTTTTCAGCTCACTAGCCCACCTATTTTCTAGTCTTTTACATCTACTGAGCAGCCTCAAATAAATCGTTTAATTGTTTTTCTGCTTCTTTTGCTGCTTTCATAGGATCTGTTCCATTTGAAATGATATCTTGGAACATTTGTTCAATAATGTGTTGGTTAGTCAACATACCAGCTTGTACACTTGGTCCATTTTCATAACCAATAGCAGTACCTTTTTTAACAGCTTCAGTAATCACTTCTTCAGCATGTTTAAATTTCTTACGAGTTTCATTTTCTTTATAGGCTGCAGAATCGCTAATTCCCTTAATAGTTGGCAACATACCTACTGGAGTTGAATCAAGGAATTTAACGTAGTCTTCTTCATTATAAAGTGATTCTAAGAATGCTTTAGCAACTTCTGGATGTTTTGAATTTTTCCAAACAACCATTGGAATGTTTGAGGTTTCAATTCCTTGGCCTTTATCAGATTCTTTGATTTTTGGAATAGGATAAGCATCAATCGAATCAATCAATTGAGGACTGTTGGCATTAATCCCTCCAATATGGAAGCCAGAGTTAAAGTCAAATGCTGTTTTTCCTTGATAGAACAAGGTAGCTTGTTGAAGAACATTAAAGTTCAAAGAATCTTGAGGTGAAATTTCTTTATACATTTTAACCCAGTATTTAATACCATCTTGAGCAAGTTGGCTTGTCAAATCTGCTTTAAGATCTTTTGTCAAGAGGCTTCCACCACCACTACGTACGTAGAAATTCAAGAAACGTGTTGCCATTAAGTCATTTGTTCCAAGCGGAACAGATAAGCCATAAACTCCAGCTTCTTTCAATTTTTTAGAAGCTTCATAGAGTTGATCCCAAGTTTTAGGAACCTCAATATTATGTTCTTTTAACAAATCTGTTCTAACCCACATGACTTGTGCATGTGAATAAAGAGGAACAGAGTAGTAATCATTCCCGATTTTTGCTTCATTTAAGGCAGTTTCGTTAAATTTATCCTGTCCAATACGCTTGATAGAATCGTTTAGTGGAACCAAAGCATCTGAGTTTACCATTTCCATTACTTGGTTAGGAAGGGCTGTACTGATGTCTGGCACATTTCCATTTGCTAAACCTGTAGTCCATTTAGTATAGAAGTCATTCCAAGAGAATGTTTCAATCTTGATTTTCGTTTTTGGATGCTTTTGCATGAAAGCATCTGCTGATTTTTGAATACTTTCTAAACGCGGTCCTTGAGTAAAGGAGTGCCACATTGTAATCTCACCAGATAATTCTGTCGGTGGTTCAGTGTCAGCTGTATTTTCTTTCTTTCCTGAGCAAGCCACCAAGGCAACGGCTGCTAGCGCAACTCCAGCTAGACATAAAAACTTTCTCATTTTTTTCATTGTTCTTCCCTTTCTACATTAAGAAATCGCAACTTTAAAGACAACTTTTTTCACAGGTTCATCATTTATACGAACCTTTGGTTGATGTAAATCTTCTGGAAAAGTGATGAGGCATTCGCCAGCTCTCAAATGAACCAACTGTTCCACTTCCCCTGTGTATAATTCAATATCTTTTTCTTCATCATATCTTTGGGTAACGCTTACATTTTCCGGCGACGTAACAGCCATGGCTTCTTCGTTTTCCAAAACTAAATGAATATCCAAATATTTTTGGTGAGTTTCAAAGAAGGCTCCTGCTTGACCGTCTGCTAAATAAGTAAAGCAATTCCCAAACAATCGATCACCATCGATATCAATCGGACCTTCTGTTAAATTTTCTAGTCCTGTTTTTTCTAGAAAATCTATTAATGTTGCAAAATGTGGATTTACTTTCACATAAGTTCCTAAACGACTGATTTTAGTAATAATCATACTCAATCCCCCTTTCTTTATTTTTTTATTTAAGACCAGCAACGAAGCGTTCTGTAATCTCTTTTGGTCTAGTAATAGCGCCACCTACAACGATGCCTCGCACTCCATATCCAAGGATTTGTTTGGCTTGTTCTGGTGTATGGATTTTCCCTTCTGCAATGACATCCACTCCAGCATCACAGAGTTTTTTGATTAATTCAAAATCGGGACCATCCACTTTTGGACTGTAAGATGTGTATCCTGATAAGGTTGTTCCGACAAAGTCAATTCCTGCTTCTACTGCTGCTAGTCCTTCTTCGAAAGTACTTGTGTCAGCCATCAAGAGCTGGTTAGGATATTTCTCCTTAACCTGACGGATAAACTCCTGAATCTCCAAGCCATCATAACGTTCACGCTTGGTACAATCCAGAGCAATCACTTCAATATCTAGTTCAGCCAATTCATCAACTTCTTTCATAGTAGCAGTGATGAAGGGTTCTTGCGGTGGATAATCTCGTTTAATTATCCCAATGATTGGAAGGTTGGTAACCTCCTTGATTTCCTTGATATCACGAACACTGTTTGCTCGGATACCGACTGCTCCACCTTGCTCAGCCGCTTTGACCAGCAAGGGAATGACTCCTCCCGCTTCTGTATAAAGCGGTTCGTGAGGAAGGGCCTGACAAGAAACGATGATTCCATCTTTGATTTGTGCAATCAAGGCTTCTTTAGTAATCTGTGGCATCCTCTTTCCTCCTTTTCCTTGTTCTTATGAGGTCATTATATACCATTTGTTAAGCGCTTTCAATACTTTGTCATAGAATAGATTTCAGTTTCAAAAGTATTTTATAGAACAGCGTATCTTGAAAGTAGTTTCAGCAGGGAAAATAATTCACATCTATTACGTTTATTTACCTCTCTATCTCAATTTATATAAATAAAACCAGCCCAGAATTCTAACTATCTTATTAGATTCCAGACTGGCTTATTTTATATGAACATAAAAGTTCAAAGAACAACTGAAGACAAAGTTAACTGTCTTTTTGTTTATAGGAAATCATTACTCCAAGGATCATTCCCAAAAAACCAAGCAAAACTGTTGTTATTGATTTATTCTCACCTGTATTCGGTAACTTAGACTGCTCATTATTACTTACTTTATTCTCTAATCGATTCGATTCAGAATTTTCATTTGTAGATAACAATTTAGATGACAGTGAAAGTTCTTCAGTCTTGTTATCTTCTGTAGGATTTTTAAATGGTGGATTGTCAATAGAGCGTCGGAAAGTCATCGCATAAATACTAGAATTATTAGTCTCAAAAATAATCTTTCCATCTTTTTGTTCGAATTCAATAGTGTGTAGTTTTCCTTCTGGATCTACAGCATAAACATTCTCAACGGACTGATCCATAGCAAAAGTAACAAGGACTTTTCCTTCAGGTTTAACATATCTGCCATTTACATCCTTCAATTTGATATCAAATGCTTTGTAGTTTAATGAACTTAAATCACTAACTTGAACTTCTTGCATTTGAATACCTATCACATTTTTCAATACTTCTTCTGAAGCTTGAATTTGAATACTTCCTGTTTCATTTTTTAAAATACGTTGTGAACTAGCAATTCCTGTGATAACATGCTTAGTTTCTGCTTCATCCTTACTGTCTTTATTATTTACTTGTTTATCAGTAGATTTCACTACTGAACTTCCTTCTCCTGCTGTAGATAATACTTCTGTATAATTTTCTACATCATACACAACACTAGTTACTGCATTCACTCCGCCTGTGAAGTCTGGAATGTGATGAATCTCAGCATCCGCACCATTCACGCCACCTGTAAACTCTGGCTTAGAGACTGTAGGAGCTGGAGAATCTCCTAATGTGGATATAATACCACTATACTCTGGAACTTCTGTAACAAGTGAGTCGCCTCCATTCACGCCACCTGTAAACTCTGGCTTAGAGACTGTAGGAGCTGGAGAATCTCCTAATGTGGATAGGAAGCCTCTGTACTCTGGAACTTCTGTAACGAGGGATTCGCCTCCATTCACGCCACCTGTAAACTCTGGTTTAGCTACTGTAGGAGCTGGAGAATCACCTAATGTGGATATAATACCACTATACTCTGGAACTTCTGTAACAAGTGAGTCGCCTCCATTCACGCCACCTGTAAACTCTGGTTTAGCTACTGTAGGAGCTGGAGAATCACCTAATGTGGATATAATACCACTATACTCTGGAACTTCTGTAACAAGTGAGTCGCCCCCATTCACGCCACCTTTAAACTCTGGCTTAGCTACTGTAGGAGCTGGAGAATCTCCTAATGTGGAGAGAACACCGCTGTACTCTGGAACTTCTGTAACAAGTGAGTCGCCTCCGTTAACTCCGCCTGTAAAGTCATGCTGTTCAACTGTTGGGGCCGATTCTTCTCCTGAGGTTGATAATACACCCGTATACTCTGGGATTTCCAGTATAGGAGATTCAGTGAAAGGAACTCCACCTTTAAACTCTGGCTTATCTACTGTAGGAGCTGCAAAGTCACCAGATGTACCTAAAATACCAGGATCTTCTTTTCCACTATCTTTTTTTGGATCTAATTTCCCAGCTAAATCCTTATCCGAATCCTTCTTAGAAGGTTCCACTTCTTTATCTTCCACATAGACAGGATTTTTTGGTTGACCCTCAATATAAGAACGAACCCAATCCAGCTGCTCTTTTGATAAGACTAAACCACCACTGCGGCTTCCTACAACACCATTTTGGTGAACACCAATTAAAGCACCTTTATCATTATAAAGACCACCACCAGACGCTCCAGGTTTCGTACCTCCGTAGCTAATTCCCTCTATTCCAGAACCGAAGTCTGTAGTTCCTACTACTTTGCTATCTAAAACTGGACTTAGCTTGTTATCTGGAAAACCATAGACCGAAACTGAATCCCCCTCTGCAACTTTCGAAGATTGTTTTACAACCTCTACAGGAGTTACTCCTTTTACTGCTTCTTTTAACCGAACCAAAGCTAAGTCATTTTTAAAGCCAAATACAGAGTCTTTCTTATTCCAATAAACAATATCATCATCTGAAAAATTCACAGACAACCCATTCGGTAAGGTTGCTTTATACACTGTATTGGTACGACCAGATTTAGTAACTACCTCAGAACCTTTAACTGTTAAGAAATTATGAGCGACTGTTAACACCAAATTTGGTGCAATTAAAGTACCTGACCCCGACCCATCTGGCGTTTGAATGTGCGTTGTAGCATAGAAATTTCTGAGCCATTCGGAGCTTGTAACACCTCTTTACTAGGTACAGGTAAGTTCGATTTACCACTCAAATCAACCTTACCAACTTCAGTTCTTGCAAAATCCGAAGAAGAGGTAGATGGAGGAGTTACCGAATCTACTACCGCTCTTATAAGTGTATCTCCTAAAGCTAACTTACTGACATAGTCATCAGACCAAGTAGTATCACTTGCTAGTTTGTTAATTGACACTCCGTTATAGGATACCACTTTAGCTGTTGGGGAAGTTGCTATTAACTGTTTGAAGTCTGGATTTTGTCTTAAATGAAAATTCAAGCCACTTCCAACAGGACCTTCCTGAACAACCTTATCTGAAATCAAACGAGTTCCTTTAGTATCTTCCACTCGAAGTAGAACACGACCTTTTTCTTCACCTTTTACTAAAGTAGCTCGACCTTTTTCATCAAAACTATACAAAGCACCATCAATCTCAGACTCTACATCTTTTAAAGCTATATGATTTTCATCATAGTAGTAACGGTTTGCACCATCTATATACCAACCCTTTATACCATATTTATCAATCATAGAACGAATCCAAGCTCTGTGCTTGTCCGTAAAGATAGTACCACCGCCAATACGCTCACTCTCAGGAGCGTTTGAAGTATTTGTTCCGTGCTGGTGGATACCGACTACCTCTCCCTTATCATTAAACAAAGGAGCACCTGAAAAACCTCCTAAAGCTGAGGAATGATAAGTGACTGCACCACTCTCTTTATTGATACTGCTCACAGTTGTTGAGACTGAATAAGCCTTACCGTCTTTCAAGCGAGCTTTATTTTCTTTACTTAAATTTGGAGTTGAAAAGTCATTAGGATAGCCGACCATAGTGATTTTATCACCAGTAGAAACCTCTTTATGGCTCAATTCTCTTGGTGAATCTTCACCACCTGTCATAGCTTCTACAGGCTTTTTAGTTACCACTACTGCTAAGTCATTGCTATAGTCTTTACCAAAGTCTTTGCCGTTATACAAGTGAATAGAGTCTTTTTCAAGAGCTTCCGATACACCAGAAGTAGGTACTTTATTGCTTTTCTCCTTTTCCGAGTTCATCACAACATAACTACGAGCAGACTCCCCACCACGCAAGACCGCAGACTTATCCTCTTGGTTTTTATCATAGTAGTTATGAGCTACTGTTACCATCACATTCGGCGCTACAAAGACACCGCTACCTGATGCGGTTTGTTTTCCACTCGTTCCACTGTCATAAGTGGTGTAAGTCATAGCAACACCTTCTGCAGATTTACTATGAACATCCACATCTTGAATATCGCTACCACCTTGAATGACATCAGCATAAACAACCCCGCCACCAATAACTGGCAACTCTGGTGCAGCTAAGCCAATTACCGCTGATAGTGTCAAACAACCAACTAAACCATAAGCTTTGGATTTACGAAATTTCCCTAAACCCTTTAAACATACAAACATATATTACCTCACTTTAACTTTCAAAGTTAATTTATCCAAGTATATTCTAAAAAATAAAAATAGCCATAGATTATTTTGTTCCTTTACAAATGCTATTTAAGTACTGCATCTACAGGAATATCGTTTTTATAAGATATTATCCTAATCAGAAAAACTGAGTTATACATAAACTTATATATAAATGTTCATTTGTAGCGAAACTGTATATTTTCTTATAAATTATAACACATTTCACAGACGCTTTCCAATGTATTGAAAGAACTTATACCAAACTAGATAGCAAAATGAATTGTTTTACACCAAGGTCAAGAAAAAAACTCATACTCAATGAAAATCAAAAAGCAAACTAGGAAGCTAGCCACAGGCTGCTCAAGACACTGTTTTGAGCTTGCAGATAAGCTGACGTGGTTTGAAGAGATTTTCGAAGAGTATGAATTTCAAAGTATATGTGAACTAGAATATTTGCTGACTAGACTCTATACAAAAAGAGAGCTACTAGACTCTCTCATTCATCACTTCACATATTTAAAAGGAATCTCGCTACCACATAGCCAGTTGTAGACTTGGTCATTGACAAAGACATTCATGGCTTCGTGGGCATACTCAGGCATGATGCGATAGGCTTTATCACAGGTCAGACGGTTGTAAATCGCAAACTGGGTAATAGGGTAGCAAACATCGTCGTCCAAGCCCGTAATCATCTTAACCTCACCTTGGATACGATGAGCGAGATTTTTCACATCGATATAGGCCAGGGTCGCCATGATTTCCTCCTCAGTTTCATGGAAGGGATCGTGAAACTTGAAATAACGGAAAAGTTCGTCGTAAGCCTCGCTAGTATTACCAATCTCAAGCACTCGTCTAAAGTCTGACAAGAAGGGATAGATGGCAACTGTTTTCTGAATCCGAGGATTGAGTGCTGCTGCAACCAAAGCTAAAGCCCCTCCTTGAGAGGCACCATAGCTAGAAAGACGATTCTCATCAACCTGAGACAGACTGGCAATAATTTCAACCAACTGGTAAATATCCAAATAGACATCCTTATAAAAGAGATGCTCCCGACCTTCCACAGCACCACGGATAATATGCCCCTTAACGGTATTTCCAAGAGGAGAACGCAAACCGTCTTGCGAGTAACCTGACTGGCCCCGCACATCCATGGAGACAACACCGTAACCAGCTACGGTGAATGCCAGCATGTCGGCCCAGTCCCAGCCACGTCCCATATAACCATGAAAATGAAAGATTAGAGGAACTTTCCCCTCAGTCTTTGGAAGAACGACACGTGCATAAACCTTTCCCTCATTCGTTCCTTCAAATGTTAACTCATAGCACTTGACTTGAGGAATGTGGAAATCTCTTTCCTCCAACTGGTAGGCTGGAAGAATGGAGACTTTTTTCACTTCCTCATCCCAGAAAGCATCAAAGTCTTCTGGAACCTCATCCCTTCCTCTATAAGTCTTGATTTCTTTTAACAAAGCTGGATTTTTCATAACATGCTCCTTTTTTGTAATCGCTACCATAACTGTAGCATATCTAGAAAAGCAATGCAAGAAAGAAGGGTAATACTCTTCAAACCACGTCAATGTCGCCTTAGATTATATATGTAACTAACTTGGTCAGTCTTATCTACAACCTCAAAGCAGTGCTTTGAGCAATCTACGGCTAGTTTCCTAGTTTACTCTTTGATTTTCATTAAGTATAAATAGAAAGTGAATTTAGCTTTTCCTCCCTCAAACCTATCATCTGAAGGTAATCTTAAACTTCTAGTATTCAGTTTTACATATGATCCTTCACAGCTACTGCTACCATTTTGGCTTTTGCACGGACTTTACCCGCCACTGTCATCTCCATAGAAATAATTGCTTTTCTTTCTCCTAATTCCTCCAGAGTAGAAATAACAACAATTTCATCGTCAATTGGACTAGGACTAAGGTAGTCAATCTCCAAGCGTGCAGTAATAAAACGTCCTATTAGAGTAGTTTCCGTCAGTTCTAACCCTTTTTTATGATGGGCAAACCAAGCTGCTGACGCCGTACCATGGCAATCAAAAATAGTCGCTATCATTCCTCCAAAGACATTTGATGGAACTCCGCCAGTATAAGCATTTTCAAGCTTTATCCGACTAATACAACGCTCCCCATCCAGACTTGGATAGGTTTTTAAATGTAAACCCAAATCATTCTTTGGGCCGCAACCCCAACAATGCTGGAAGCGTTCTCCATACCTATCCTGGATAGCAATCGTTCTTGTTTCTAGCATTCTTTTCACTCCTCCTTATTCAGATGGGGTCATTATATCAAGCTTCCGTCAAAGAGTAAATAGACTGGAAGACTAATATCTTTTTATCACTTGACTAAGTTTGATTTATAGCCGATTATTTCATAAAAATAAAAAGAGCATTTCTGCCCTTTTTCTCCTGTTCAATCTTATTTTGTTGCTTCTTTCTTTTGGAAAGTGGTTTGGTAATTTACTTTAATCGTTACTGTCATCTGAGAGTCCTCGTTTCTTTTTGATGACTCTAGTATAAGGGGCAAACCTGAAAGCTAGCTTAAGATTTCCTTAGAGAAAGCTTAATCTAGGTGTTCTTTCTTTTCCAGATGAAGGGCAATCATGCGCCATTCCGGATCCTCTTGCCATCCTTCAATAGAACTAATGTAGCTAGCAACCTTTCTGGCTTCTTCTAAAATCGGAAAATCTTCGATAATATCAGCCACTTGGAACTCTGGAAGGCCTGACTGTCTGGTTCCAAAAATCTCACCCGAACCCCGCATTTTCAAGTCTTCCTCCGCAAGGACAAATCCATTAGTGGTTTCTGTCATGATGCGCATGCGGTCTTTCCCAGAATCCGTCTTAGGATTAGCAACGAGAACAGCATAGGACTGCTTGTCTCCCCGACCGACACGACCTCTGAGCTGGTGCAGCTGGCTGAGACCGAAGCGATCGGCATCCATGATAATCATGACGGTCGCATTGGGAACATTGACCCCAACCTCAATAACCGTTGTCGAAACCAGAATATCCGTTTTTCTCTCCTTGAACTCCTGCATAATCTGGTCTTTTTCATCACTCTTCATCTTACCATGTAGAAGAGCCACTTCTGCCTTACCTGCAAAATGAGCTGTCAGCTCCTCTGATAAGGCAATGGCATTTTTTAAATCCAGAGCTTCTGATTCTTCAATCAAGGGAGAGATGACATAGGCTTGGGAACCTTTTTGGATTTCTCCCTCTAACCAAGTCAAGACCTGTGGTAGTTGCTCATGCTTGATCCAGCGTGTCACAATAGGTTTCCGTCCTGCTGGCATCTGGTCGATAATGGAAACATCCATATCTCCAAAGGCTGTGATGGCCAAGGTTCTTGGTATGGGAGTCGCCGTCATCATGAGGACATCTGGATTGTCTCCTTTTTCCCGTAAAATACGCCTTTGCCCCACACCAAAACGGTGCTGCTCATCGATAATAATCAAACCAAGACGAGCATACTCCACCCCATCCTGTATCAGAGCGTGAGTTCCTATAATCAAATCAGCCTCACCCTTGACAATGGTCTCCAAGACTTCTCTTTTTTCTGCAGCCTTCAAGGAACCTGTCAAGAGAGCTAATTTCAAGTCTGGAAAAAGCCCCTTCAAACTCTCAAAATGCTGCTCTGCTAGAATCTCTGTTGGCACCATAAGGGCTGCCTGATAGCCAGCTGTCACCGCCGCAAACATGGCCAAGCCAGCGACGACTGTTTTTCCACTCCCCACATCCCCTTGCAGGAGACGATTCATGTGGTGGTCGGACTTCATGTCGATCAAAATTTCTTGCAAACTCTTTTCTTGAGCTGGGGTCAGGGCAAAAGGCAGGCTTTCCTTGACTGCTGTCACTTTTTCCTGAGACCAGTTCAGGACCAGACCGCTTCCCTGAACTCTATTTTCAGACTTGAGCGTCTGTAACTGCATTTGGAAGTAAAAGAGTTCCTCAAACTTGATACGGCGAAGGGCCTGCTTGTATTCTGCCAAATCCTTGGGGAAATGCATGGCGCGGACTGCCTGACAACGGGACATGAGTTTGTATTTGTCCAGCAAGGACTGGGGAAGATTTTCTTCTATTAAGAGGTCCAGCCCCTGATCAAAGGCCGTCTTGATGACCTTGACCAGACTGGCCTGACTGATTCCCTGAGCCAAGCGATAGACAGGTTGGAGGTCATCTTCCACCTGAGCTAGGACCTTCATCCCTGTCAGACTAGCCTTGGCGCGGTCCCATTTTCCAAAGACAGCAAGGCTTGCTCCCAACTCTATCTTATCAGCTAGATAGGGCTGGTTAAAGAAATTCACCGCAAAAACAACTTCTCCCTGCTTGAGACTAAAGCGCAGTCGATTGCGCTTGAAACCATAATACTGAACACTAGCAGGAGTCACAACCTGACCAGAAAGAACCGCCTTTTCACCGTCTTCCAGTTCCAGCACCTGCTTGGTCTTGAAATCTTCATATCGGAAAGGAAAGTAGAGCAAGAGGTCTTGCAAGTTTTCAATTCCTAGTTTGGCGTACTTCTCTGCTGACTTTGGTCCCACACCAGGTAAGACATGCAAGGGTTGATGTAGATTCATGCTCCACTCCTTTCTTTTCTAATAATATTCTCTCGGAATGCGGTCGCTGAGAAGACAAACCACCTCGTAGTTAATAGTCCCACGATAGGTCGCTACCTGAGTAGCTGTGATTTCCTTATCTCCTTCGCAGCCAATCAAGGTTACCTTGGTTCCAAGTGGGTAAGGCTTAGGCAGACGAATGGTGATTTGGTCCATAGAAACTCGTCCGACAATTGGGCAAGCTTGCCCATCTACCAAGACAGAGAAATTCTGCATGTCCCGCGTCCAACCATCCGCATAGCCGATTGGCACGGTCGCGATGACTTGCTCGCTATCCGCCTGATAGGTCGCTCCATAGCCCATGCAAGCTCCAGCTGGAACCGTCTTAACATGAACCAGAGCAGACTCCAAGGTCAAGGCTGGAGTCAAGTCATAAGGCAAGTCCAAGACCTCTCCGCTAGGATTGAGACCATACATAGCAACTCCCATACGAACCGCATTGAAAATGGTATCTGCATGCCAAAGAGTCGTTGCCGAATTACTTGCGTGAACCAGTCTTGGACCGTCCTTCATACTAGCCAAAATAGTTTTAAACCGTTCTAACTGTTCATTAAAGTGGGTATCTGATTCCTCATCTGCAGTCGCAAAGTGGGTAAAAATCCCTTCAACACGAGCACCATGTTGTTGGAGCAAGTCTTGAGCCTGATCAGCTTCACTAGCCTCTCTAAAACCAATCCGTCCCATTCCTGAATCAATCTTAAGGTGGACTGTCAATCCAGTTAGGTCTGATTCCTTATCTAAGAGTGCTTGAATCCACTCCAGTCCAGCCACAGTCAAGGTGATATCGTATTCTTTAGCAAGAGAAACAGCTTCGATTTCAGAAACTCCTAAAATGAGGATTCGCTTGCTGAGTCCAGCTTGTCTAAGTTCAATGGCTTCATCAATATTGGAAACGCAAAAGCCATCAACATCATCTTGAATAGCCTTGGCAACGGCAACAGCCCCATGCCCATAAGCATTGGCCTTGACCACTGCCCACTTGAGCGTTCCTTGAGGGATATGAGTCCCCATTTGCTGAATATTGTGTCGAATAGCTCCCAGATGAATCAGAGCCTTGGTTGGTCTATGTGGACTAGCTTTCATGATTTTCCTCCAAAATGACACTGGCTGTCACAAACTGATCTGTATGGCTGATAGACAGCCAAATCTTTCCTGAAAATGGTGACTGACTAAAATAAGGCGCCCCGCGTTCATTGTTCAAGACTTCCAAATCTTGAAAACTGAGCTTCCCAATGCCCGTTCCAATAGCCTTGGAAAAGGCTTCTTTAGCCGACCAGCGACCTGCCAAATATTCGATTTGTCTGCGCCCTTTAAGACTGTTAAACCGCTCCATTTCCTTAGCTGTCAGCACGCGCTTAGCAAAGCCTTCATGTCGTGTAACTGCGCTTTCTATCGAAGCCAATTCTTCAATGTCAATTCCGTGTCCAACTATCATTCTCATCAAAAGGAGTTGAGATTCCCCCAACTCCATCCTTTTCACTTATTTTGTCAAGGTAGCATAAATTTCTTCTACCAAGGCCTCTGTATTTTCCCAACCTAGGCAAGGGTCGGTAATAGAGCAACCAAAGACCTCTGGTTGGTTTTGACGACCATCTGCTAGGTAGGATTCAATCATAAAGCCTCGAACCGTCTTTTTAATCTTCTCATTCCAATCACGATTCTGCAAGGTCTGACGAACAATTCGAATCTGCTCCATATATTGCTTGCCTGAGTTATCATGGTTGGTGTCAATGAGGATAAAGGGATTTTCAAGTCCCATGACTTCATAGCGTTCAATGGCATTTAGCAAAGTTTCATAGTAAAAGTTAGGCTCATTTTTCCCATATTCATTAACTGCACCACGAAGGATGACGTGAGCCAAGGGATTTCCTGAAGTCTCAACTTCTTGACCATGAAAGAGGAAGGTCTGTTTGTTCTGAGCGGCATAGATACCGTTAAACATGACCCCAAGGTTTCCTGAGGTTGGATTTTTCATCCCGACCGGTGCATCAATCCCTGAAGCCACAAAGCGGTGCTCTTGGTCTTCCACAGAACGAGCCCCAACAGCATGGTAGCTGACCAAATCATCTACCAAGACCAGATTTGACGGATAAAGCATCTCATCTGCCGTCGTCAAACCAGTCTCTGTAATCACGCGATAGTGCAACTGGCGCACAGCCTGCAAGCCATTAATCAAACTTGGAGCCTTCGAAGTATCTGGCTGATGAACCAAACCTTTATAACCGTCTCCATTGGTGCGAGGTTTAGCAGTATAAACACGCATAACCATGAAATCTTGTCCGCCACCTTCTTCTGCAAGGCAGATAAACGGCGGGCATATTCCAAGACAGCCTCTTCATTGTCAGAAGAACAAGGACCAATCACCAAAAGGATACGGTCATCTTCTCCTGAAATAATGTCTGCCAATTCTCTATCACGACGCTCCTTTAGTCGCAAGGCTTCCGCAGACAATTGAGTTTCTGCCTTGATTGCTTCAATATCGATTTCTTGACCTTTTTCAATAAATGCCATCTTATTCTCCTAGCGTTTGGTAGATTTCTCTGACAAGGGCTTCCGTATTTTCCCAGCCTAGGCAAGGGTCTGTGATAGACTTGCCAAATACTTCTGGTTCGTTTTGACGGCCGTCTTCTAGATAAGATTCAATCATGAAGCCACGAACGTACTGCTTGATTTTTTCATTCCAATCACGATTAATCAAGGTCTGGCGGACAATTCGAATCTGATCCATGTATTGCTTACCAGAGTTGTCATGATTAGTATCCACAATGATAAAGGGATTTTCCAAGCCCATTTTCTCATACTGGGCAATGGTATCCATCAAATTATCATAGTAGTAGTTGGGAATATTCTTACCGTACTCATTGATTGCTCCACGAAGAATGGCGTGCGAAAGTGGGTTACCAGTTGTTTCCACTTCTTTTCCTAGGAAAAGGAAACTCTGTTTGTTTTGAGCAGCATAAATCCCATTAAACATGACATTGAGATTTCCAGAGGTTGGATTTTTAAAACCAGTCGCAAAATCTGCCCCACTGGCCACAAAGCGGTGTTGCTGGTCTTCAACTGAACGGGCACCAACCGCCATGTAAGAAATCAAATCATCCACAAGCGGTAGATTTTCAGGATAAAGCATTTCATCAGCTGTTGTCATACCTGTTTCCGTGATAACACGATAGTGAAGATGGCGCACGGCTTTGATTCCGTTGATGAGACTAGGCGCTTCTGCCGTATTAGGCTGGTGAATCAAGCCCTTATAGCCATCTCCGTTAGTACGGGGTTTGGCAGTATAAACACGCATAACCATAAAGATACGGTCTGCTACTTCTTCTTGTAGGACTGCCAAACGCTTAGCGTACTCAAGAACAGCTTCTTCATTGTCAGATGAGCATGGCCCGATTACCAAGAGAACTCGCTGGTCATCTCCACGTATAATGGCTTCTAGCTCTTGATCGCGCTGTGATTTCTCTCCAAAGCTTGGCCTTCCAATTTTGATAAGGCACGAACTTCTTCAATATTAATTTTAGGACTTTTTGCTGTAAATACCATAACTCATCTCCTTATAAAGCAAACGGATACCAAGTAAAAATATACTTTTCACAAGGTATCCGCCTCTAAACTATCTCATTTTATTGTCTTTTTCCGTGACAGTTTTTAAACTTCTTACCAGAACCACATGGGCAAAGTTCATTGCGTCCAATCTGGCTCAAATCCAAATCTTCTGGCATATTTGCTTGGTGGGCAGCGATATTGCGAGTCGCTGTTGTACTGATATGGTGTTCTGCTTGTGGTCTTTCTTGTTCATGAATTTGTGCTTTCATCATCAAGCGTGTCACATCAAACTCAATCGAACCAATCATGTCATTAAACATACGGAAACCTTCTGCCTGATACTCAACAACAGGGTTGTTCTGAGCATAGCCACGAAGTCCAACCGCATTACGCAATTGATCGAGGGCATCAATATGATCTGTCCACTTGTTATCTACCACTCGTAGAATCAAGACTTTTTGGAATTCTTTGACTGCTTCTTCATCGCGTAGTTTTGAAACTTGACTATCGTAAACCTTCAAGGCACGTTGGAAGAGTTCTTCCTTAATAGCCTTATCAGACAAGCCTGACAAGTCTTCAACAGAAATAGAATCTTCTGGAAGCAAGTTATACTTAGCAAAGTTCAAAATTGCTTCTAGTTTCATCTTGTTTGGCACGCGCATGACCATCAACGACACGACCAATCGTGCGTTTGATCATAGAGTGAATTTCAGGGGCCAAGTCACGATCTGCAGTGATAACGTCGTAACGTTGAGCATAGATAATCTCACGTTGTTCACGCATGACATCATCGTATTGAAGGACTTGTTTACGGGTATCGTAGTTATTTCCTTCGACACGTTTTTGCGCTGCTTCAACCTGACGTGTCAACATACGAGACTCAATAGCCTCTTCAGACATGTTGAGACGTTCAAAGATTCCCTTCAAGCGTTCAGAACCAAAACGTTTCATCAAATCATCTTCAAGAGATAGGTAGAATTGTGACTCACCTGGGTCTCCTTGACGACCTGAACGTCCACGAAGCTGGTTATCGATACGACGGCTTTCATGACGCTCTGTACCAATAACACAAAGTCCTCCAAGTTCACGAACCCCTTCACCAAGCTTGATATCGGTACCACGACCGGCCATGTTGGTTGCGATGGTAACAGCACCACGTTGACCAGCATTCATGATAATTTGGGCTTCTTTATAGTGGTTTTTAGCATTCAAGACTTCGTGAGGAACGCCAGCTGCAACCAATTTCTTAGAAATGTAGTCACTGGTTTCAACTGCTACTGTACCAACCAAGACAGGCTGACCTTTTTGGTAACGAGCCTTAACGTCTTCAACAACCGCTTTAAACTTAGCTTCAATGCTAGCAAAAAGTAGGTCTGGATGGTCAATACGTTGAACAGGACGGTTTGTTGGGATTGGAATAACACGAATGTTGTAAATTTCACGGAATTCTTCTTCCTCAGTCTTACCTGTACCCGTCATACCAGACAATTTTTTGTACATACGGAAAAGGTTTTGGTAAGTGATTGAGGCAGATGTCTTGGTTTCATCCTGAATTGGCACACCTTCTTTGGCTTCAATGGCTTGGTGCAATCCATCAGAATAACGACGACCTTCCATGGTACGACCTGTAAATTGGTCGACGATCAAGATTTCTTGCTCTTCGCTCACCACATAGTCAATATCGAGAAGCATGATGTAGTTGGCACGAAGGGCGTTATCAATAAAGTGAGTAAGAGCTACGTTTTCGATATCATAGAGATTTTCAAGTTTGAAGTAGCTTTCAGCTTTGTCAATCCCTGAATCAGACAAACCAATAGTCTTAGACTGCACATCGATGATGTAGTCGTCTTTGTCCAAAGATTTTACATAGTGGTCTGCCATGTGGTAGAGCTGACTGGTTTCAACTGCATTAGCACCTGATACGATCAAAGGTGTACGAGCCTCGTCAATCAAGATTGAGTCAACCTCATCGACCAAGGCATAGTTAAGCGGACGTTGTACCATGTTTTCAGCGCGAACGACCATGTTATCACGAAGGTAGTCAAATCCGATTTCTGAGTTGGTTGAGTAGGTAATATCACACTCATAGGCTTCTTTTTTCTCCATTGGAGATTTAGCAGCCAAGTTAATCCCTACTGACAAACCAAGCCAAGAGTACAATTCACCCATCTCAGTCGCGTCACGTTCTGACAGGTATTCATTGACCGTAACTACGTGAACCCCTTTACCTGAAAGGGCATTGAGGTATACTGGCATGGTCGCAGTCAAGGTTTCCCTTCCCCTGTACGCATCTCTGGCACGTCACCATGGTGAAGAACAATCCCCCCCATGACCTGAACCTTATATGGGAAGAGGCCTAGGACACGTTTGGCACCCTCACGGACAACCGCAAATGCTTCGTAAAGCAATGAATCCAGTGATTCTCCATTTTGATAACGTTCTTTAAATTCAACTGTTTTTGCTTTTAGTTGGTCATCTGTCAAAGCAGCCATTTGGTCTTCGTATTTGAAAACCTTATCGGCCATCTTTTCCAGACGACGGATTTCTCCTTTATCATTTTCGATAATTGTTTTTAAAATATTAGCCATGTTTTTCCTTACTTTAAATTCCGAATATTTTAGAATGTTCTTTTAATTTTAGCACAATTACTGATTATTTTCAAGGAAGAATCCCCATTTTGAAAAGGAAAAAGAGGCTAGTTTCCAAGCTAACCTCTCTGACTTTTATGATACTTTAATTGCCAAAAATCGGCAAAATCGCAAATAGGATAAATAGATTAATCCAAAGAGAAAAACAGCAGATCAATCCAAAAACAAAGAGACTGACTTTCTTGGACAGCAAGGCCATCAAAATAGACAGAATACCAAAAACTAGCAAGACTTTCTGTATGCTGAAGAGGTCAATCTTTCCCCCCCAGAATCTGGCTGCCCCAAGGAAGAAAGAAGAAAGCAATCCAGATCAACAGAACTAAACCAATATAGACCTTAGAATAGCGTGTAATAAATGATTTTAGACATTCCATAAGCCACCTCCTACAAATAGAAAGTAATATAATACTAAATGAAAATCAAAGAGCAAACTAGGAAACTAGCCGTAGGTTGCTCAAAGCACTGCTTTGAGGTTGTAGATAAGACTGACGAAATCAGTTACATATATAATCCAAGGCGACGTTGACGTGGTTTGAAGAGATTTTCGAAGAGTATAAATCAATGCCTTCCACATTTAGACTTCCCTAGTTCCCGTCTCAAGCGAAACATTTTTTTGAAAAAGAAATAAGTTAACCTATTCATACCAATAGCTAGCAGAATAAAAAGAAACCAAATGACCCAAAACTTGATATCTGTCACATTTCTCAAGACGATATTGAAAAACAGAACTGAAACAACTGTCCAAGCAATGCTAAAAAGAGAATAGAGGGGGATGTAAACCCAGTAAAAATAGTAAAAAATTGGGAAAAATTTACTATTTCTGTTGGCCTTTTCAATCCAGTTATCAAAATAAAAGTAAGGTGTTAAAAGTAAGAATTTAAACAAATGTTCCATCATCGACACCTCCCTTTGATAGCGTTTTCTTCACTTTCATTCTATCAAAAAAATCTGGAAATGTCATTCCAGATTCTACTTTTTTATTTGCGTTTTCTTGCGATGAGATGAATTGGTGTTCCCTCAAAAACAAAGGCCTTGCGGATTTGATTTTCCAAGAAACGCAGGTAAGAAAAGTGCATGAGTTCTTCTTCGTTGACAAAGATAACAAAGGTTGGTGGTTTGGTTGCCACTTGGGTCGCGTAGAAAATCTTGAGGCGTTTCCCTTTGTCTGTTGGTGTTGGGTTGATGGCGATAGCATCCATGATCACATCATTCAAGACAGCTGATGGAATACGTGTGTTTTGACTTTCGCTGATTTGCTTGATCATCTCAGGCAGTTTGTGGAGACGTTGCTTGGTCAAGGCGGATACAAAGATAATCGGTGCGTAAGGCAGATACTGGAACTGCTCACGGATATCCTCTTCCCAGTTTTTCATAGTATGGTTGTCTTTTTCAAGAGTATCCCACTTATTGACCACGATAATCATCCCTTTACCAGCTTCGTGGGCAAATCCAGCGATACGCTTGTCGTATTCACGGATACCCTCTTCCGCATTGATGACCATCAAGACCACATCTGAACGGTCAATAGCACGCATGGCACGCATGACAGAGTATTTCTCGGTATTTTCATAAACCTTACCAGACTTACGCATACCAGCCGTATCAATCATGGTAAACTCTTGACCATCTGTATCTGTAAAGTGGGTATCAATAGCGTCACGAGTTGTTCCAGCAACTGGACTGGCAATGACACGGTCTTCGCCCAAGATAGCATTGATCAAACTTGATTTCCAACGTTGGGACGACCAATCAAGCTAAACTTAATCACATCTGGATTTTCTTCTTCATATTCATTTGGAAGATTTTCTACAATAGCGTCTAGCACATCCCCTGTACCGATACCATGGACAGATGAGATTGGCAGTGGTTCACCCAAACCGAGGGCATAGAAATCATAGATATCATTTCGCATCTCAGGGTTATCCACCTTGTTGACTGCGAGGATAACTGGTTTGTGGGTCTTATAAAGCTTACGGGCTACGTATTCGTCCGCATCGGTAATTCCTTCCTTACCAGACACGACAAAGACGATAACATCTGCTTCTTCCATAGCAATTTCTGCCTGGTGCTTGATTTGTTCCATGAAAGGAGCATCGACATCATCGATTCCTCCTGTATCAATCATACTAAAAGAGCGATTGAGCCACTCACCCGTTGCATAGATACGGTCACGTGTCACTCCTTCAACATCTTCTACAATGGAGATTCGCTCACCAGCGATCCGATTAAATAGGGTTGATTTCCCAACATTGGGACGTCCTACAATGGCAATAGTTGGTAGGGCCATAATTTCTCACTTTCTACAATAACTTCTTCTGTTCAAGATTTTTTCTAGTTGAGCTTGGTTCTGCTTGACCAAACTGTTCTGCTAGACGCTGACTCCAGCTTGTGGTTGCACGCGCCCCAGCATAGTCCGCCTGTACACGGTCATAAGCTTCGATTGCCTCAGTTGACTGTTCTTGGTATTCTTCCTCAAAGACAACATTCTCCAGTGGCAGTCTTGGCTTCACATCATGATGTTGATTTGGCACACCTAGTGCCATCCCAAAGACAGGATAGGTGTAGTCAGGCAGGTTAAAGAGCTCTGCCACTTCTTCGGACTTGTAACGAACCAAGCCAATGATGACACCACCATAACCCAAGCTTTCAGCTGCCAGCAGGGCATTTTGACCAGCAAGAGCCGCATCAACCGAACTAATCAAAAGACCTTCCACACCCTGAGGTTGGAATGTATCCGTATGGAGTCGTGCTCCCTTTTCTGCTCGGTTCAAATCTCCAACAAAGAGAAGGAAAACAGCTGACTGGCGAATGGCTTCCTGAGGCACCAATTCATACAGAGCATCTTTCTTTTCTTGACTTCTCACCACAATCACAGAGTAGGATTGGAAATTCTTCCAAGACGAGGCCATTTGAGCTGCTGTCAGGATTTCAATCAAGTCTTCCTGAGGAAGGGCTTGCTCTTTAAACCTGCGCACTGAAGTATGAGCCTTCATTAATTTGATTGTTTCTGTCATCGACGGTTTACTCCTTCTAAACGAGTCTCCTCAGCCAAATAACGGATGCGTTCCATGACGCGTCTGGCTTCCCAGGTTTCGTCATTTCCTTGTTTCCCTTTAGCGAAATGCTTCTCCAAATCTTCCAAGTCGAAGTTGGATGTGAAAGGTCGGTAAATTTTCCTGCATCCGATATTGGAGAATGACCTGCAGGATTTCATCACGTACCCAAGCTGTTGATTGCTCGGCACCAATATCATCTAAAATCAGGACTTCAGACAGTTTAATCTCATCCACCAAGGTCTTGACATTACCATCACCGATAGCATTTTTGACATCAATGACAAAGCTAGGATAGTGGAGGAGAGTTGATGAAACACCACGTTTTTCTGATAAATCATGGGCTAAGGCAGCCACCATGAAACTTTTACCCACACCAAAGTCTCCATATAGGTAAAGACCTTTTCGAATAGCTGGATATTGCTCCACGAAGGCTAATAGCTTTTCAAAAACTGGCAAGCGTCCTAAATCATCCAAATCAACTTGAGCCAAACTAACTTTCTTGAGACTGGCTGGTAGATTGATTAACTTGAGACGATTCTTAATAGCCGCTTCTTTTTCCGCTGCGATTAGTTCAGAAGTTTCTTCATAAGAAACGTCCGCATAGCCATGATTCATAACCAAAATAGGCTTGTAGCCTTTGGCAATATAATCCGTATCACCACGAAGAAACTTGTCGCGCTCGGTGATGTACTGATTAAACTTGGAGATACTGCGATTTAATTCCTCTGGAGTCAAGGATTCTTGCTGGATAAAGGCCGCAACATCAGGGTCCTTCATGATTTTCTGGACCAAATCTTGATAATGAAAACGGCTAGGTTGACGCTTGAGTACGTCTCCGACACTTTCCATCTAATCTCCTCCTTTTTCTAATCGAGCTAATAGTTCTTGTTTCTTACGCTCTAGTTCCAGACGAGTTTCCTCGCTGGTTTCATTCTTATAATCTGGATTGCTCCACTTGGGCACATTGGACTTGGCAGGACTGGGATTACTGCTTTTTTGAGCCTGATTCTTTTGCCCTCGCTCACGAATTCGCAAGACTGCCTCTTCTGCCGAATGAATTTTTTGATAGGCATAATCATTGGCTACCTTCATGGCATATTTCTCATTGATATTTGCCGAATCTACCTTATTAAAGGTCAATAAGAGAATGATGTTGATGACTTCGTCCAGCAAGCCCAAGCCAGCCATCTGTTGCAAGAGTTCTCTTTCTGCTTGGGTAATGGTCCCCTTGCGTGTTTGCTTGATTTCTGCCAAGAACTGCAGGGCAGTCTTACTTTTAGCTTCTTTGATAATGGTTGCTTCCTTAGGACTAAACTCAGAGGAAACGGGTTTTTGAGCGATTTTTTCCCGCATGCGTTTGGTTGAAATAACCTGGGAAACAGCTGTTGACTTGGCCAATTGATAGGTTTCAAACCAAGTCCATTTCTTCTCCTCAGCAATGGCAAAGAGATTCAAGACATCTGACTGCTCATCCGCAAAACGAAGCCCGTCTCGAGCCATAAGCTGACGAAAATGGTCTAAGTCAAAATCGTTGGCCACTTTCTTCTTGAGACTAAGGTCTTCTTGACTTCCCAGTTCTGCCAAATCTGGAAAGACTTGATTGAGTGAGACAGGTATTTCTTGACCCTCAGCATTTTCAAGTTTCAAATCCTCCACAGCTGCATCGCCAATCTTCTTCTCCAAAAGTCTACGATACACAGGATGTTCCAAGAAGTCCTGACTCGAAAGAGGAGCATGGAGGGCTAGCTGATAAACATCCCCATTTTGATAGAGGGTTAAGAGATTAAAAGCAGATAGGATTTTCATGGATTTTATCAGTCTATCCATACCAAAGTTGAGATGGTTAAGAATACTTGAAAAAAGATATTCCTTTCTACCATTATCCCAAAAACTAATCGTATAAAGATAAAGGCTCAGCGCCTCCTGACCGATAATCGGGAGGTAGCACTGTACCAGAGATGAGGTATCTTGCGACACCCGATTATTCTTTAGATAAGAAAAACGGTCAATTGGCTTCATTTATCTTTCCTTTTTCTTTTTAGAGGACTGGGTGATTTGTTGGAGCAGACTCTCTAACTCACTGACATCCTTAAAACTACGATAGACACTGGCAAAACGTACATAGGTAATCTCGTCCAACTCAGCCAACTCCTCCATGACGAGTGAACCAATATCCTCACTTTGAATTTCATTTTCATTTCGACCACGGAGTTTCTGTTCGATACGATTGACTACCATGTTGATTTCATCACTTGACACAGGACGTTTCTGGGCTGAGCGGATAATCCCATTAAAGATTTTATCTCTGGAGAATTGTTCCCGTGTGCCATCTTTTTTAACAACCACTAAGGTTCTTTCTTCTACTCGTTCGTAGGTTGTAAAACGGTGTTGGCATTCATCGCACTCACGTCTTCTACGAATAGTGTTCCCTTCTTCTGCTTGGCGACTATCGATAACACTTGACTTGGTAGCCCCACATTTTGGACAACGCATCCTTTCCCTCCTTATCGTTTTCTTTTCATTATACCATTTTTTAAACGATTCCCAAAACAATTCTTCTTTTTGCTTGACAAGTTTTTTGTTTTGTTGTATTATTTAATTAAGACAAAAGGATAAAAGAAAGGAGACCAAAATGTCCTGGACATTTGACAACAAAAAACCCATCTATTTACAGATTATGGAGAAAATCAAGCTTCAGATTGTTTCCCATACACTGGAACCCAATCAACAACTTCCAACCGTGAGAGAGCTAGCTAGCGAGGCCGGTGTCAATCCAAACACCATCCAAAGAGCCTTGTCAGACCTTGAACGAGAAGGATTTGTCTACAGCAAGCGAACAACTGGACGATTTGTGACTGAGGATAAGGAGCTAATCGCCCAATCGCGTAAACAATTATCAGAAGAAGAATTGGAACACTTCGTTTCCTCCATGACCCATTTTGGCTATGAAAAAGAAGAACTACCAGGCGTAGTCGGCGATTATATTAAAGGAGTTTAAGCCTATGTCATTACTAGCATTTGAAAATGTATCCAAATCTTATGGAGCAACTCCAGCCCTTGAAAATGTTTCCCTTGACATCCCAGCTGGAAAAATTGTTGGTCTCCTTGGGCCAAACGGCTCAGGAAAAACAACCCTGATTAAACTAATCAATGGCCTCTTGCAACCAGATCAAGGACGTGTCCTTATCAACGATATGGACCCAAGCCCAGCAACCAAGGCCATCGTGGCTTATTTGCCGGATACAACCTATCTTAATGAACAAATGAAGGTCAAAGAAGCCCTAACCTACTTCAAGACCTTCTATAAAGATTTCAATCTTGAACGTGCCCATCATCTACTTGCAGACCTTGGCATTGATGAAAATAGTCGTCTCAAGAAACTATCAAAAGGAAACAAGGAAAAGGTCCAACTGATTTTGGTTATGAGCCGTGATGCCCGTCTATACGTTCTGGATGAACCCATTGGAGGGGTTGACCCTGCTGCCCGTGAGTATATCCTCAATACCATCATCAACAACTACTCCCCAACTTCTACCGTTTTGATTTCTACCCACTTGATTTCTGATATCGAGCCAATCTTGGATGAAATTGTCTTCCTCAAAGACGGAAAAGTCGTCCGTCAAGGCAATGTAGATGATATTCGCTATGAGTCAGGTGAATCCATTGACCAACTCTTCCGTCAGGAATTTAAGGCCTAAGCAAAGGAGATTATTATGTTTTGGAATTTAGTTCGCTACGAATTTAAAAATGTTAACAAGTGGTATTTAGCCCTCTACGTTGCCGTGCTAGCCCTTTCTGCCATTATCGGAGTACAGACACAGACCTATAACAATCTACCTGCCAAAGAAAGTCAACTTACTATGCTACTTTTTCTAGCTACTGTCTTTAGTGGCTTGATGATTACACTGGGGATTTCAACTATTTTCTTAATTATTAAACGCTTCAAAGGTAGTGTCTATGACCGACAAGGTTATCTGACTTTGACATTGCCAGTTTCTGAACATTATATCATCTCAGCCAAACTAGTCGGTGCCTTTATCTGGTCTATTGTCAGCACTACTGTACTAGCAATCAGTGCTTTCATTGTTCTGACCCTTACGGCTCCAGATTGGTTTGCAAGTTCTGACGTGATTCCATTTATAGAAACACATCTTCCTCAACTCTCTCTTATGGGGGTATCCTTCCTACTAAATACCATTTCTGGAATCCTCTGCATCTACTTGGCTATTTCCATTGGACAGCTTTTCAATGAATACCGTACCGCACTGTCAATTGTAGCCTACATTGGTATCCAAATCGTCGTTGGCTTTATTGAACTCTTCTATCGTTCTAACCCTGGTTTCTACTTCCCATCAACCACAGGAGGAGCTGATCAGTTCCAGATGGGCATTATCATGACTATTCTGGAAGAAGTTATTCTTATAGCCATCTACTATCTAGGAACTTATCACATCTTGAAAAACAAGGTTAATTTGCAATAGTTTAAAGTCTAGCGACAATAACTCGCTAGGCTTTTTTCGACATCAGGATTTACATTTTTATATGAAGTATTTAATAAAAAGGAGTATAATGACTTTAAAACTAATTACATGTATATCGATAAGGAGGTCAACTCTTTATGCTGAAAAGATTTGTTAATAAGAAACACCTCATACTTTACTTCTTTTCTATTGCCATTACTTGGTTGGAAGCAATTATCACGCCAGCCCTTGTTCAAAATATTGTTGCTAGTTTTACCAATCAAGAACTAGGCCTTCTTTGGAAAGTTTTGATTTTGGGAATCCTTGGAAACCTCATCCTATTACTGGGTTTGGCTGGAAAACGCTATTACTACTCTCGTTTGATTACTGACTTCAAATATGGAATCAAGAGTGCTATTTTCAAGCGATTTTTAAACAGTTATGAGATCGATGAAAAGGATATTTTGTCTGACCTAGAAAACGACGTCAAGCAACTAGAAGAAAACTATATTGAGCCAACGGTTATCATTATTTCTTCTCTTGGCTTCACAACTGTGTCCATTCTCTATGCCCTATGGACCAATTTTTACCTAGGCTTGATTTTCATCCTCTTCTACTCCTTTCCTGTCCTCTGCAGTGCTATCGGATCCAAGCGTTTGGATTCACTTTCTGAAAAGCGGTCCACTGTTAACCAGAGCTACTTAGCAAGCTTGACAAATTTTATTGGTGGTAGCCAACAAATTCGCCATTATCAAGGACAGGACTTCTTTTTTGATCGCTACCAAAAGCAATTACAAACCAGTCTAGATGCCGAAATCAACTATGAAAAACAACGCACTTTAAACAGTCTCTTGATCAATAGCATCGATGCCTTTTGTTCTGTCACACCAATCGTCATCGGTGGCTTTATGACCTACTATAATTATTTAGATGCGGCTAGTTTTGTAGCTATCTATCTGGTTTCCCATAATATCGGCTATCAATTCCAAGAGTTAGCCTACTTTACCAACACCCGAAAAGCGAATCGAACTCTTCTCAACAAATACCAAAAACTTTTGGATCAGTCTGACTCCATCTCGCCTAGAAGCATAGAAAATATTTTCCCTATCCAGCTTAACACCATCTCCCTAGAAAAAGATGGGAATAGCCTCCTGTCTCCGATTTCCATGCACATCAAGCAAGGAGAAAAAATTGCCATTATCGGGGAAAGCGGCTCTGGTAAGACGACCCTGCTCAATATCATTCATGGAGAAGAGACACCGACAAGTGGTCAGATTAGCTTTGCTGGTCAAAACCTGTCACGTCAAGAAATCACAAACTTTAGTTCCTATATCCTCCAAGATAGCCATTACTTTGACACGCTATCTCTGGACGACAATATCCTTCTGGGACTGGATAAAAATAAAGAGACTTTAAATCATATCCTCAAAAAAACAGGATTGGAACATTTGAAAAATCGAACGCTCAGAAATGATAGTCTATCTGGTGGCGAGAAACAACGCCTAGAAATCGCTCGCGCCCTCTACCATGATAGCCAACTCATCTTAGCAGATGAGATTAAGGCCAATCTTGACTCGGAAAATAGCAGAAAAATTAGCGACTTGCTCTTCTCCCTACCTCAAACAGTCATTGAAGTCATTCACCACTACACGGAAGAAGACTTAAAACACTACGACCAAGTCATTCACTTAATCAAAGAAAAGTAATAGTCTATAACATACGATTTTAAAAAGCAAGGAACCCGAATTCCTTGCTTTTTATACTCAATGAAAATCAAAGAACAAACTAGGAAACTAGCCGCAGGTTGCTCAAAATACTGTTTTGAGGTTGCAGATGGAAGTTGACGCGGTTTGAAGAGATTTTCGAAGAGTATTAACTCAATATCAAACTGGCTACAATAGGACTGACAAAGACATAGAGAATACCTGTGACACCGATAGCCAAACCACCCATAGCTCCTGCTACAGAGCCGTATCGAAAGGCTGTGCCTGTTCCGACTGCATGGCCTGTTCCTCCAAGGGAAAGACCAACAGCTACTGGATCGTCAATTTTCAACCACTTCAAAAGGGTTGGTCCGATGACACTGGTTAAAATCCCAGTCGCCACTACTACCACCAAGGTCACAGTCGTCAAACCTTGCAATTTTTCTGTAATTCCCACTGCCATAGCGGTTGTTACTGACTTGGGAAAGAGAGAAATGGCTAGGAAAAAGTCCATGCCAAAAATCTTAGCTACAAGGGCCGTGAAAGAGGTATTGACAACTACTGCTAGCAGACTACCAAAGAGAATACTCCGAGCATGGTGCTTCATCAAGTGAAAACTCTTATAAAGCGGAATCCCTAGAGCCACGGTCGATGGGACAATCAAGTTGTTCAAATAAACCCCACCTTGGTAGTAATCTTGGTAAGAAATACCCGTCACCTTTAGAAAGATGATAATGAAAACAGCTGACAAAAGCAAGGGCGTTGTCAATGGATGTGGAAAACGTCTGTAAATCAGCATTCCCACTAGGTAAGCTAGGATAGACAGGGCAAGCCCAAACAGGGGATTGGAAACAAATTCACTCATTTGGCATCTCCTTTCTCATAATCTCCCTCAAACCGTCTCTTGATAAACTGAACCACCAAAGCAATGAGGATAATATTGATAACAGCTGCGAAAAAAAGACAATCAAAAACAATTGGCAAAAAGATAGGAGCAATCACATCAAACTTCTCCATAATTCCCACTGCTGGCGGCAAAAAGAGAATGGTCATATTGGCCAGCAAGAAATTCCCAACCATGTTGACATGCCTGGTTCTCAACCACTTAAATTGCAGGGCTAGAAAAAGAATAATCAAACCGATAATACTGCCTGGGATAGGCAAATGAAAGAAACTGGAAATCCCCTCTCCGATTAGAGAAATCACAAAGAGAATCATTAATTGAACATATAATTTCATCCTAAACTCCACGAAATAGACTTCTGCATACCAGTTTACTCTTTTTTCAGAAAATTTCAAGGAAATGCACAAGAGTCATTAAAAATTAGAGAAGAAAGGGGATACAAACAATTCTTGACTTGTAAAAATTGGCTTGATTTAGGATAAAAGATGCCTGCGTCCTTCTTGCCAGCTTTCTTGAAAAGTAGTATAATTATTGCATGCGCAATCATCTTGTGATGCAGAGATTGTCCGTTAATGGACTTTCTTCTATTGACAACTCTAAAAAGAAAGGAGAAAATATGACCTACTTGGAAAAATGGTTTGACTTTAATCGTCGTCAGAAAGAAATTGAAAGTCTCTTAGAAGAGACTATTGCCCAGCAGAGCGAGCAAAGTCTGACCTTGAAAGAGTTCTACCTCCTCTACTATCTGGACTTGGCTCAAGAAAAATCTCTACGCCAGATTGACCTGCCAGATAAACTTCATCTGAGTCCGAGTGCTGTTTCTCGGATGGTGGCTCGCTTGGAAGCTAAAAATTGCGGTCTGCTTAGTCGCATGTGTTGTGATCAAGATAGACGCTCTAGCTTTATCTGCCTGACAAGTGATGGGCAAAAAACACTAGCCACACTACAAAAGGCTGTCGAAGAAAGCTTGGAAACTGGTTTGGATTTCTTGATTTAAGATGATTTTAGAAAAAAGTTGCGTGCGCAATCATTTTTCTTGACATTCTCTTTTATAAGGAGTAAAATAAAGTCATCATTAAACAAAGGAGTTTTAAACATGATTGAAATTACCTATCTAGATGCCAGTAAGAACGAAAGAACTGTGACTTTCGAGTCTTATGAAGACTTTGATCGTTCACAACAAGCTTGCCTTATCGGCGTCGCAGACTACTACCCTGTTCAAAAATTGACTTACAACGGTCATGATTTGGACTACCATGGGACTTACGGAGATATCTTCTTCTATCTCAAGAAACAAGATTTAAGCCAATATAACTAAAAAAGGAGAAATACAATGGCAAAAGCAATTACAGATGCAACATTCGAACAAGAAACAAAAGACGGTTTGGTCTTGGTAGACTTCTGGGCAACTTGGTGTGGTCCATGTCGTATGCAAGGTCCAATCTTGGACAAATTGTCTGAAGAAATTTCAGAAGATGTCTTGAAAATCGTTAAAATGGATGTTGATGAAAATCCAAACACAGCTCGTGCATTTGGAATCATGTCTATCCCAACTCTTCTCTTCAAAAAAGACGGCCAAGTAGTGAAACAAGTTGCTGGTGTTCACACAGCAGACCAAATCAAGGCCATCGTTGCTGAATTGAGCTAATCACATTAGAGACCAAGTACTTTCTTTGGTCTCTTTTTTCTTGCCCTTTGCCATTTTTCAAAAAATATGCTAGACTATAGGTAGAATATTACGATGTTTGGGACATGCCATCGCTAAAAAAAACCTTGACTTGGTATTTTTTAGCTCCCTCATGGGAGCTTTTTGCGTGCTCTGAACATTTCCCATTTTGGAAGGAGTACTATGAAACGTCAATCAGCCTTGGTCGTCTTTAGTGGCGGTCAAGATTCTACAACCTGCCTTTTCTGGGCCATGCAACATTATGAAACAGTCGAAGCTGTCACCTTTGCCTATGGCCAACGCCACCATCTCGAAATTCAAGTGGCCAAAGAAATCGCTGAGGAACAAGGAATTCGTCATCACATCCTAGATATGTCGCTGCTGGGACAAATCACTGAAAATGCCTTGACTTCTGATCTGGAAATTGAGCAAAAAGAAGGAGAGGTTCCCAATACCTTCGTTGACGGTCGCAACCACCTCTTTCTGTCCTTTGCGGCAGTCCTTGCTAAGCAACGGAGCATTAAAGATATCGTGACAGGTGTCTGCGAGACAGACTTCTCAGGCTACCCTGACTGTCGAGATGTCTTTGTCAAATCTCTCAATGTTACTCTCAACCTGGCCATGGATTACGACTTTGTTATCCAAACACCTCTCATGTGGCTAGACAAGGCTGAAACTTGGGAATTAGCCGACCAACTCGGTGCCTTTGACTATGTTCGTGAAAGACCTTAACCTGCTACAACGGGATTATCGGAAGTGGCTGTGGAGATTGCCCAGCCTGCCACCTGCGTCAACATGGTCTAGATGTTTATCTCTCACAGAAAGGAGAGGCCTAATGTTTTTTGCACCTAAAGAAATCAAACAGGAAACTGGAGAATCTCTCGTTTACAATCCTTATCGGACTCTAGTCTCCAAAGAATTTACCTTTGATGCTGCTCACCACCTCTTTCACTATGAGGGAAAATGCAAATCCCTTCATGGTCACACCTATCATCTGCAGATTGCTGTCAGTGGATTTTTAGATGAACGTGGCATGGCCTATGATTTCGGAGACATCAAAGCGATCTATAAGAACTACTTAGAGCCCCACTTGGATCATCGCTATCTAAACGAAACTCTTCCCTATATGAACACGACTGCTGAAAATATGGTTTACTGGATTTTCCAAACCATGAACCAAGAGTTGCCATACGAGCGCGGTCTTCGTTTGGAATACGTTCGCCTCTATGAGACTCCGACTGCCTTTGCAGAGTTTAGACGGGAGTGGTTAGATGACTAGTGAACGTGTCCTCAAACTACCAGTTCTGGAAATTTTTGGCCCAACCTTTCAAGGCGAAGGCCGTGCAATCGGGCAGAAAACCATGTTTGTCCGCACTGCTGGTTGCGACTACCACTGCGACTGGTGCGATTCTGCCTTTACTTGGGATGGCTCTGAAAAGCCAACTCGTATGACTGCTGACGAGGTCATTGCTGCCTTGGATAAATTGGGGAGCTACGACTATGTAACCCTATCTGGGGGAAATCCTGCTATCCTTGCAGCCAACATGGCTGAACTCGTCACTAAACTCAAGGAACGTGGTGTCACTCTGGCTGTTGAAACTCAAGGCTCTCGCTGGCAAAATTGGTTGAAAGACATCGACCAAGTCACCCTGAGTCCCAAACCTCCTTCATCCAAGATGGAAGTCAACTTTGAGACCTTGGACTTTATCGTTTCCCAACTTGATCCAGACAAGGTCACCTTTAAAATCCCTGTCTTTGATGATGCCGATTTGGCCTTTGCTAAAGGAATTCAAGAACGCTACCAACCTGATGTTCTCTTCTTATCAGCTGGAAATCCTGAGCCCAAGGCTAGAGGCAATATTGTCCAAGACCAACTGGACCGCCTCAAAGAACTCTGGGAACGCATCGCTGCCGATGATAGCTGGGGCAATGTCCGCGTCCTTCCTCAACTGCATACCCTCCTCTACGATAACCAACGTGGTGTTTAAGATTAGAAAGAAAAAATTATGTCACAACAAGAAGAAATGAAAAACCTCAGCCTACTGGGCAACAAAGAAACCAACTACATTTTCGAGTATCAACCAGAAATCCTCGAATCCTTTGACAATCGTCATGTGGAAAACGACTATTTCATCAAGTTCAATTGCCCTGAATTTACCTCACTTTGCCCAATCACTGCTCAACCAGACTTTGCGACGATTTATATTTCCTACATTCCTGACAAGCTCTGTGTCGAGTCAAAATCCCTCAAACTCTACCTCTTTAGTTACCGAAATCATGGAGATTTCCACGAAAACTGTATCAACACCATCGGGAAAGACTTGGTCAACTTGCTAGACCCTCGCTATTTGGAGGTTTGGGGAAAATTCACTCCGCGCGGTGGCATCTCAATTGATCCCTACTACAACTACGGTAAGCCAGGAACTAAGTATGAAGGCTTGGCAGAACAACGCCTCTTCCAACACGACCTTTATCCAGAGAAAATTGATAACCGTTAAACTCATACTCAATGAAAATCAAAGAGCAAACTAGAAGCTAGCCGCAAGTTGCTCAAAGCACTGCTTTGAGGTTGTAAATGAATCTGACGTGGTTTGAAGAGATTTTCGAAGAGTATCATACGAAAAAGCCCTGTTCCTCAAGATGAGGAGCAAGGCTTTTTAAGTTTCAATTATTCTTCTGTTCCAAGACAGTTTTTAGCAACAAGTGCTGCAAGAATTCCACCAACAATTGGGGCAAGGATAAAAATCCATACTTGTTGAAGAGCTGCGCCACCTACCAAGACAGCTGGTGCCAAACTACGAGCTGGATTTACTGAAAGTCCAGTAATGTTCAATCCCACAAGAATCATCGCCATCAATGACAAACCGATTACCAAACCAGCAATCGCACCATTGCCCTTACTTTCTGAAGTCACAGTCATGATAACCAAGACAAACAAGAAAGTTGCGATTGTTTCAAACAAGAAACCACCAAAGACAGTTACACCGTTTGCCAAGGCATTTTCACCAAGACTTGCAGTTGACATACCTGAATTTGCCAAGAGGAAAAATACAGAAGCAGATGCAAGGAAAGCACCAACTACTTGACCAAGGATGTAGTTTACAAGCTCTGAAGATGACAAACGTTTGTTTACAAACATAGCGATCGAAACAGCTGGGTTCAAGTGAGCACCTGAAACAGTCCCGATTGAGAAAGCTGCGACTACGATTGCCAAACCAAAGGCAAAAGCAATTCCAAGGTGTCCAAGACCATCAAGACCATTTCCAAAAACAACAGCTCCTGTTCCGATGAACACAAGCATGAACGTACCGATTAACTCAGCGACAAATTTTTTCATTTTCTTTCTCCTTTTTTCAAAAACTAGATACTAGTCTATCAAAAGAGAAAGGGTTTCAAGAAAATTGATTGGAAATTTTCTTGAAAATCATCGAAACTAACTCACTTGTTCTTAGTATTGAAAAGACTGGGTAGCTTGTTTCAAGTCATCTTGTAAACTATTTCTCTGGTCAAGTTGTACATAGACTTCCAACAGACGGGATCTGAAGTTGGAAAATTTATAAAAATCTTCCCTCTTCTATCGGAGAAGTCAGCTTATCCGAAGCTACTTGCTTGCTCAACTTCGCAGCAAATAGTTCATAAAAGTACTCTGGCTAAACGCCAATCCTCATCATCCTGGCAAAACGAATGGGAATTCTTTTAAATAATTGACCAAGTATGTCAAATACTTCATAATTCTGTTTTTAGGAAAGTCTGGATGACAAACCGCCTCTGTCAGTAAATCGGCTCCATGTGCAAAAGCGTGAACCCAACCATACTGACTTGAAAAACCCGTTGTATCCTTTTCTTTTGAATAATACAAACCTTGATTTAAAAAGGACATTACGAATTCACCATTTAATCCCTGATAAAAAATCGATTGCTGGTTGGCATCCGCAGACAAGAGATTTTGCATAAATAAACGCCTAAAAAGAACGTTCCAGGGTTAGCGGACCTACTTATCATTTCTTTATCTGGTCCTCCATCAGCTGAGACCACCTCAGCAATGAACTGAAATTGTTCCTGTGTAAATAGCTCTTTCCTGAATTCCTCTGTAAGCTTGTAAAAAACAAGGTCATCGCAATTTCTGGAGAAGGATCTCCCAAATGTTCAAGCAACCACTGATTTCTTCCTGATGATAACTTGGTTTTCTTCTATTGTTTTCGTAACTCTTGATACATGGGCAATATAAATTTCTACTAACTTATCAAAAACCGTAAATGACTTAATGTTTGGAATTCTCAATTAAATACAATCTGATAGAAAATGGAAGTAAATAACTATCAATATCAACTCTACAACCAAGTTCAAGTTGGCAACGATATTCAACGGCGTGTTTTGAAAATAGCAATTCTGAGTGTCAGATAACTCGTTTTGTTCGCTTTTTTATTTAAGGTTAGACCTTTGTTCCAGACTCTTTTAATTTACTCTCCCAACTGGGCACTGTAGGCGATAATCTGGTCAACTGTGTCTGACAAGAATTGGATTGTATCACGGAGTGGTTTGTCTGTTGAGATATCCGCTCCGATAATCATGGCTGACTCAAGTGGTGTCTTGCTACCACCTGACTTAAGGAGATTGAGCCAGTCCTCAGCTCCAGTTTCTGAGTTTTTAAGATGGAGGTAACCTGCAGTCGAAATCACAAGTCCAGCTGAGTAGGTATAACTATACAAGCCCATGTAATAGTGAGCTTGGCGCATCCAAGTCAAAGCCGCATCATCATCGATTTCAATGGCATCTCCCCAGAAATCCATCAAGACTTCCTTCATAATGCTGTTGAGCTTACTTGCTCCAAAGGTCTCCCCTTCTTCAATCAATGTATACACCTTACGCTGGAAGGCTGCTTCCAAGAGGTGAGTGATAAAGTTATGGAAGTAGGTGTCTGTCAAGCGGTGAGCCAGAGCGAAGCGTTTTTGACGAGGGTCGTCAGATTGGTGCTCCAAATAGTCACTGAGAAGCAATTCATTGAAAGTTGACGGTGCTTCAACATAGTAGGTCGACATGTGGGCATTAAAGTAGCTCTGGTGATTATCTGAAAAGATGAATTGACCAGAATGCCCGATTTCATGAATCAAGGTATAGACATCACTCAAACGACCTGTCCAGCTCATGAGAACATAAGGGTGCACGCGATATGGGATCCGCTGCATAACCACCAGAATCCTTGCCACTGTTAGCAGCAAAGTCCACCCAGCGCTCTTCTTGATAGCGAGCAACTTCCTGACAATATTCTTGCCCCAAAGGTTCTACTGACTTCATGACCAAATCATAGGCATCGTCAATAGTCACTTCAGGATTAAGGGCGCTATCCAAGTCCAATTTCCAGTCTGCAAAAGGTCATCTTTTCAAGACCATTCACCTTGGCAACATGCTTGAGGTATCTCTGAGCGACTGGCGCAAAAGTCCTTCATGATGAGGTCAATCTGACGGTCAAACATGGCACGGTCCACTTCTTGCTCAGCCAGAAGATAATCAAAGACTGAGTCGTAGCCCTTCATATCTGCCAAGAGTTTTTCAGACTTGACTTGGGCTAAATAGGCTGCTGCAGCCGTATTTTGGTGCTTACGTAGTCCTTCTGAGAAGGAACGGAAAGATTTCTCACGGACCTCAGCTTCCTCATGGTTTTGGTAGAAATTTTCATAGGTAACAAAGCTGTTTTTGTAGATCTTACCATGAGCTTCAAAGTCAGCCATTTCAAAATCTCCAGCTCGCATTTTCGTATAGATATCCTGCGGACTGTAGAAAACTTCACCGAGATTGGTCAAGGCCTTCTCCACATCAGCCCCTAGATAGTGGGCTTTTTTGATTTTGGCCTGACGAATGGCAGCCGTTAAATGAGGCAATTCACCCAAACGGTTCAAGACTTCCTCGTCTGCTGCCACCAAGGCATCGTCAAAGAAGGTCAAGGCTACGCTGGCATCTGTTTCAAATTCCATCCCAGCTTGGGCAATGTTGGCAAATTCGTCATTGCTATAATCTGTCGTCTGAGGCATAAAACCATAGTTGCCAATATGGCTCATCTGAATGTAGATTTGCTCCAATTCCGCAAAGGCCTTTTCAAAATCCTCAAAAGTATGAAGATTGCCCTTGTAATCACGGCTAAATTGATTGATGTCTTCGCGAGCCTTCTCGATTGCACGCAAGAAATCCTCACGGTCTTGGTATAGGGCTGTTAAATCCCAAAGTTCCTTCTCTGGAAATTCTGAACGGTGTTTTTGTTCCATTTTCTTCCTCTTATTTCTCTAATTCTAATAAAACACTAAGGGCTGATAAGGCGTAAAGCGGTGCTGTTTCTGCTCGCAAAATGCGAGGACCAAGTCCTGCCAAGACAGCTCCTTTAGCTTCAAAACTCTCAATTTCTGCAGGTGACAGACCACCTTCTGGACCAAAGATAAAGAGCAATTTAGCTCCTTTTTCAAGACCAGCGACTGCTTGTAAAAGCGCAGCGGCTTCTCCTTCTTTGGCCGACTCTTCATAAGCCACTACGATAGAGTCAAACTGGTCAAGTTGAGCTAGAAAGTCTGCTTTTTTCTCGAAAAGCTGGATACTTGGGACTAGATTACGCTTGCTTTGTTCTGCTGCTCCAAGGGCGATTTTTTCTAGTTTTTCAACCTTTTTACCCAATTTCTTGCCATCCCACTTGGCAACGGACCAATCGGCAGGAAAGGCCCAGATTTGACTGGCACCCAGTTCGGTTACTTTTTGAGTGATAAACTCCAGCTTGTCTCCCTTTGGGAAAACCAGATGCGATGGTCACTTGGACTGGCAGTTCCACATTGTCAGCTAATTCTTCGGACCAACTCAAACTGACGGGCTTCCACATCCAGCACACGCGCCAAGCGCTTAATTCCATCATCAAAGACCAAGGTCACTTCATCATCTTCTTTCAAGCGCATAACCTGAAACATATGCTTGCTGGTTTCCTTGTCCTCAATGGTGACAGGAGAGATTGCACTGCCCCTTGACAAAATACTGCTGCATGCTAGCCTCCAATCACACCGGAAATATCCTTGGTCTTCTTGAAAGACACAGGCATTCCATTCCCCTTGAATCATATGAGTTTCAAGGAAAAATCCAGCTGACTCAGCCGACTCGCGCACCATGTCCCACTTGTCCTTGATAATGCCACTCATGATGAGGTAGCCTTCATCCTTGACCAAGCGATAAGCATCCTCCGTCAGATGAATGAGGATATCCGCCAAGATATTAGCCACAATGACATCTGCTTCAATCTCAACTCCCTTAAGCAAATCTCCTGCTGCTACATGGATGTTTTCCATACCAGGGTTGAGCTCAATATTTTCCTGAGCCACACGAACCGCTACATCATCCAGGTCATAGGCGAAAATTTCCTTGGCACCAAGCAGCGAGCTGGCAATAGAAAGGACGCCTGAACCAGTCCCCACATCTAGCACCGTTTCCCCACCACGAAGAACCTGTTCCAAGGCAAAAAGGCTCATCTTAGTTGTTGGATGCGTCCCAGTACCAAACGCCATACCTGGATCCAGCTTGATAATCTTTTCTCCCGCAGTCGCCTCATAGTCTGTCCAAGACGGCACGATGGTCAAGTCATGAGTGATACGAGCTGGTTCATAGTATTTCTTCCAGTTGTCTGCCCAGTCTTCCTCAGCCAAGGCAGTCGTCCCCATCTTGACCTCTCCCAAATCCATAAAATCAGTTAGTTCCGCGAGACGAGCCTGCAAGTCCGCCTCAACCGTTGCTACATCAACCGTATCAGGGTAGTAGGCTGTCACTACGATTTCTTCTTGCTGCTCAACCTCTGGGAAAATCTCACCAAAGCGGTCAACATTTCCCACATAGTCCATGCTGTCTTCAATCGCAACACCTTGCGCTCCCAGCTCAATCAAGAGATTGGAAACCAACTCCTCTCCCTCACGCTTAACTGTAACTTTTAACTCTTGCCATGTTTCCATATTTAAGATACCAAGCCCGTAAAACACAAAGCCAAAATAGAAACTTCTCTGAAGACGCTTGTGTCTATGAGAAGTTTATCTTTTTGGCACAGTGTTTAGGGCGAGTTCAGTTTAGAAATTTAACTGAACCATCCTTTCTAATCACTTACTTTTAAATAATCTTTTAATCTCTCTTGCAACTGAGGTACAACTTGACTGGAACTAAGAAATTCCTCAACATTCATGAGCTGATAGCCCTGACCTTCATCACCAAAGGTGATATTGTCAAACTGGTTCTGTGTTAACTGACCGACTAGAAATACAGATTGTTTATCCGCAAAAAGCATACTTGGATAAACCTTACTCCAAAGCAGACAATCCTCAGTCAGATGAATTCCCAGTTCTTCATAAACTTCACGCGCCACGCACTCAAAAGGACTTTCATCCCCCTCACGTCCACCACCTGGCAGTTCCCACATATTGGGCCAGGGAATGCTCGCCTTATCATCGCGTAAGATAGTCAATAGCTTATCCCCACAAAATAAAGCAATCTTACAGCCTGTGAAATCAGAAATTTCTATTTCCATATTAGACTCCTTCGGTTAATTCCTTCTCCAGCTCGGCTAACCAGTTTTGATAATAGATTTTCTCATCCCGTAATATCCGGCTGCTATTCATTTTATGTCTAGCAATCTTCATAGCCTTGTGAGTTTGAACTACATCTTTCTTTACCTTAAATTGATACCAAGCTTGAATGACCTGCATATCTGCTGTTTTTAGAGATAAAAAGGATTTGACCCCTCGAATACTTGCATATTCTTCCGCTTTCTTATTATCTCCTTCTATCAGAGCAATTTGAAGAAGGTATAATTGAGAAATAGTTTTAGACATTGGATTATCTGTTTTCTCTAGCACAGACTGAAACTGTTGCTTTGCAAGCTCTATATTATCATCCAATATGAATACCAATCCCTGAAGAGTCTGAACACTTTCTGCAAAACTCCCTCTCACATCCTCATCAACAGGCATGATAAAGTCTTTTAAATCATATTCTTTAGGAGCTAGCAAGGTCTGAGCAGAATGCCTCAACATCAAGTAGGCGTATTTCGTATTTGCAGGGTGTTGTAGCAATTCCCAAATTTTTGCTCCATCGGTGATGCCGACTGGCAAAATGTTATTTAGGAAGAAAGACAAATTAAGAAAAATCCAAGTCCCTGCAAAATACCAGCTTCTTGTCAAAAATCCAAACACTATCGCCAATAATATCAAACAAAGATGAACCATCAAGCCTCCTGAAAGCATCAGGATGATTCTTTGATCGCTTTCATCCTCTTTTAAACCAATGTATTGAGCACCAACATTTTTCAGAATGGCTGTTCTACTAAGATGAAACCTGCCTGACTTTTTGGTTAAAATAAAATGTCCTAATCCAAAAGCCACCAGCCGATAACCTGTCAAGTAGCCACAAAAAGCATGTCCCAGCTCATGAAGAATAAAGATTAAATACATACTTAGAAGAGCGAAGGCATAACCAAAAGTAAAGACTAAAACTGCGGAATATCCCAACTCTGCAAATGCGATTGTTCCACAAGCAAAAGCCAGCATAATAAAGACAACAGCTAGCACATAAACCAAATAAATCCCAATTTTCTTCATAAAATCTCCATCCAACTCCTAGTATCTCGGATAAGGATAAAACTCTCCCTCTTCCAAGCCTACTTTTCCTTCTTCAAAGACTTCTTGGTTCCATTCCATGACGAATTCTTCTGCTTCTGGGTCTTCCAAAAAGTCCATAAGGGCATCTAGTCCAACCTCGGCAGTATCTTTAAGAAAAAGAGCAAAATAAGCTAAAAATTCGCGAGAAAACCCTTTTTTTGGAAGATAAGGAATAACAGTCAAATAGTCTTCCTCATTGACTGTTGATTTGGCAGGATTGTAAAAAAGCACTGCTTCTTCAAAGAGAATGTCATCTGATGAAACCTCTCCATCTTCATCCACCATCTCCACACCTGCAGCATTTTGCGCTTCCAATAGAAAACTCACTTCAACCGCGTGGTTACGCTTGTCCCAACTAATCTCAAAGTCAAAGGGAAAGTTCTTCTCCAACTCTTCCTCTAAAACATCTAAAAATCCATATGTTGCCATTTTGTCCTCTTTCTATGCGACTTTTAAATCGCCCCGATTGCTCGGAAATATGCTAAAATAGATACTACCATCTTACCACAAAATTATTTTATGTCCTAATTATACCATATTACCTCATTTAAACCCTTGGTATTAGTGATTTTCTTAAAAGTCTGATTTCTTTATTTTTCCTGAAAAATCAATATAAAAAGCCCTCAAAAGGGCTAAGAAACCTATAAAATCAATAGACAAGTAACCAGCACAATTAGGAGTGCTTTTTTTATTGACTATTCCCACGATATCACACTTAATCTTATGCTTGTATTTTCTTATCTGCAATAGCGTCTGTCAAAGTCTGAGAAAAGTTAAGTCCCATTTCTCGTCCCAACTTATCTGCCCATCTTGGTATGGTCAAGGTCTTTTTAATTGGTTCTTGACTTCCTAAGTACTCTGATACGTCAACAGACACCATAGAAATAAAAGATTTATCAAGGTCATAGGTTGACACGAAATCTTCATCATCTTTAAAAGGATCATTATCAATTAAAGACAAGCTATTGATATCTGATGGCTGGGGCAAATCTTCATCATTCTCTATCAAATCTGCAACAGTTATGCCTAACCACTCCGAACCCATAGCCAGAGCCTCAGAAATCCCCTCTCCTTGTGTAGCTGAGTATTCAAAATCCGGGAAATGAACAAAATAAGTCGCTTTTACACCATCTGTATCATCATAATAAAATAAAGCTGGATATGTCACTAACATTTCACTACCTCCATATCAAAAAGCAGGGGCTGAATTTCACAACCCAGCTTGCTTTCTTATCCCTCTTTCAGTGTACTTATTCAGTTCACCATGAGGAATTGTGATAGGTCTTTCCCCTTGCTTCTCCATTTTAATATGGGAACCTTTACCGCCTTTGGTTTTTATCCAACCATGAGCCGTAAGGAGTTTGACCATCTCTTTTTGTGTCATAGGCATAGCGCTTTTACCTCCTGACAACACCATTATAACACGTGCTACACGTATTGTAAAGGAGTGATACGTATTATTCTCTTATACCAAAAAGCTCTTAGATGTGGTTCTAAGGGTAGCCAATTTATTCATACCCATTTTTCTAATGAGTAGTAAATACTGCTTCTTTATCAAGCAATTCATCATCTGTATAGTCAATTGTAAAAGTATCTCGATTTAAGACAGACTGAGGCGGAGTTGAATGAATCATAGGAACACTGCGTACCCTATACTTTTTATATCCAATTTTTACAAACTGATTAACTCTCAAGTCTTTCAAATCAGAATTTTCAACAGTTATTACAAGGAGACGATTTACTACTTTAAAAAAACATCAATTATTCTATTTTTTTCATATTTTTTTCAAGCCATTATTATTAAAATGAACTTCTTGGTAAGCAAAAATCAAGTTTAGGTTTAATGTTTTTCGTACAAATCTAAAAATCTCTTTTTGGAGTATCTTCACGGAAGAGAAATTGTCTTTTTCCTGAAATAACTTGATCACTAAGAATCCAATGTCGAATTTGTTTTGTAAAAATCAAAACTTCCTGACTTGGTAATTCCATTCTTTCCATTTCTTATCACCTCTCTTTTCATTATAGTTCATGCAATAACATTTAGCAATGTTATTTCTCAAGTCAGCAATTCCACTTCTTTAGGCTCAACTATCATATTTTTGAGCTTTAAGGAAAATCAATTCTTTCATGCTGATACCTCTCCTCATTAAATTAAATAGTCAAAAAGCTTCTATCTCACACCCTGAATATTACAAAACCATTGAAATATCACAACTAATAGGCTAGAATGGACATAGTAAGATATATTAGATGAGTCATTCTATAAATACTACAATCCACGTTAGAAAGGACTGCTATGCCAGACAATCTCGCGCTTCGCATGCGCCCTAAAACCATCGACCAGGTCATCGGCCAGGAGCATCTGGTCGGACAAGGAAAAATCATCCGTCGCATGGTGGAAGCCAACCGCCTGTCTTCCATGATTCTATATGGACCTCCGGGAATCGGCAAGACCAGTATTGCCTCTGCCATCGCAGGGACGACCAAGTATGCCTTTCGAACTTTCAATGCGACAGTTGATAGTAAAAAACGACTGCAAGAAATCGCCGAAGAGGCGAAATTTTCTGGTGGCCTCGTCCTATTACTAGACGAAATCCATCGTCTTGACAAGACCAAGCAAGACTTTCTTCTTCCACTCTTGGAAAGTGGACTGGTCATCATGATTGGCGCTACGACTGAAAAATCCTTTCTTTTCTGTCACTCCTGCCATTCGTAGCCGTGTTCAAATTTTTTTGAGTTGGAACCTCTGTCTAACCAAGACGTCAAAGAGGCCCTGCAGATAGCTCTAAGTAACCCTGAGCGTGGTTTTGATTTTTCCAGTAGAACTAGATGAGGATGCGCTGGATTTCATTGCTACCTCTACAAACGGAGACCTTCGCTCTGCCTTCAACTCACTGGATTTGGCAGTTCTTTCTACCCCTGAGAATGACAAGGGCATTCGCCATATCACCCTAGACATCATGGAAAAATAGCCTGCAGCGGAGCTACATTACCATGGATAAGGACGGAGATGGCCACTATGATGTTCTCTCAGCCCTGCAAAAAGTCTATCCGTGGCTCAGATGTGGATGCTAGTCTTCACTATGCTTGCCCGCTTGATTGAGGCTGGTGATTTGCCAAGTCTCGCTCGTCGTTTGACTGTTATCGCTTATGAAGATATCGGTTTGGCCAATCCTGAAGCCCAGATTCACACCGTGACTGCTCTGGATGCTGCACAAAGGATTGGTTTCCCAGAAGCCCGCATTCTCATTGCCAATGTCGTGATTGATTTGGCCCTTTCTCCAAAATCCAACTCAGCCTATGTAGCTATGGATAAGGCGCTTGCCGACCTCAAGACATCAGGGCACTTGCCTATTCCGCGACACCTGCGTGATGGGCACTACAGTGGAAGCAAGGAACTGGGGAATGCCCAAGACTATCTCTATCCACACAACTATCCTGGAAATTGGGTCAAGCAAGACTATCTACCAGAAAAAATCCGCAATCATCACTATTTCCAAGCAGAAGATACTGGTAAATATGAACGGGCTTTGGCTCAAAGAAAGGAAGCTATCGACCGTTTGCGAAAAATCTGAAATCCTTTTCAAAAAATTGCACTTTCCTCTTGATTTTTTTTGAAAAAGTGGTATCATATAAACATAGAAACGCTGTGGTGTACGACTTCACACTTAAGTGTTGACCGACTATTTTTTGTATTATTAGGGAAACAAAAGTCTTCTAACAGCATGTAGGCCGTCTCACACGGAAACAGCTTCAGTTAGAGCGAGTTGCCCACCTGCTTAATTGCGCGGGTTCAATACAAACCGTGAAGTTTCGGCACCAATACAGCTTTTTTCTTTGCCTCCTTAGCTCAGCTGGCAGAGCAGCGGACTCTTAATCCGTGGGTCACAGGTTCGATCCCTGTAGGGGGCATCTACATACAACAGGAAAAGCCTTGGAATCAAGGTTTTTTTCGTATCTTCTACAAAAAAAGCAAGAGTTTTAGAGGACTATGACTCTAGATGTACATTTTACTTAAATGACTGAAGGTCTTTTCTTAATAAAAACACCCCAAAAATTAGATTTTTTCTGTCTAACTTTTGAGGTACAGTTCAAAACGCGAAATAGCATTTTTTATTTTAGGTTACTAATCTAATCGAATAAACATCATGGCATTTAACAAAGATATGAGTGAGACCGTGTTTATATTATTGGAATAGATGAGTCTCTTATTTTCAATCGGAGGAATAATAAAATTAGAAATGATGATATCATAAGGCGATTCTTCTAAAGATTCCTTTGATAATTCTAATTCAGTCCAAACTTCAAGTTCAAAATTGTTGCTGCAATAATAAGAAAGTGTCTCCGCTACTGATTTTGCATGATACTGATCAAAATTACTCATAACCAGAACCTTCAGCTTTGACTGATTTTGTAGTAGATTAAACACCAAATGTTTGGTATGAGTGATGAAGGTATAAGATAGATGATTTACTATCATTGAACTAGAACAAACTTCAAGAGTCTCTAAATAATGAGAAAGCTCTTTTTTTACATCTGAAACAAATTTAGGGAAAAATATTTTGAAAATTCCTGATTGTATTCCCTTTTTGATCAAATAAAAATAAACTCAGTGGACAACTCCTGACGATACAGATGTGCGGTATTATGCAGATGCCAAATCAGATTATCCTTATTCTCAATCTCAATCTGATACTTGACTGAAATCTGATCAATAAAATCACTCAATAGATGGTAAGATTTTTTTCAACATAGCTATCCTTTTTTACGCATTTCCTAAAGAGACTTTCATCTATGAAAAACATTTTTTGAAAGTAAGACACAAATAATTGGCAAACAACTTTTTCATCTAAAGAGATACTGTATTCTGATTCAAAAACTCTGAGCAACACCTTCTATTCCTTCTGCCTGCATTAAAAAATCCAAACTTTGATCGTTAAAAGAGTCTTTCTCTACTTCCATGAAATGACCAAACTTTATTCTATATAGGTTCGTAACTAGGAGCAACTTTAGCATTCTATGAGTTGACAAATTCATTGGAAAGCTTGTTTCCTTATAAACCAATTCTAACAATTGAGATAGGGGCTCTGATGAAAAATTTTCAAATGGCCATTCTAGGAAATAATATTTTTCTGAAAAATATTGTGCAAAAAAGTAACGAATGTCTCTCTCATTTCCAATGATTTGAACAGGGGTCAGACTGATTTCAAATTGAAATTGCCTTTTAATCACTTTATTGATTTGGCTAATAATACGATAGAGCGAAGATGAACTGATATAAAATTCTTTACAAATACTCTCAGCTTGACAGCCTTCATTAAAGAAGATAAATTCTAAAATCGAAAAATGAGTTGAATGCTTAAAGAAATGATGGTAAACCATTTCAATATCACTATCATCGGTATTAATAATGCGTATACCATTAGTAGAAGAATGAAAAATCAAGTCAGGAAAAGCAGATCTAACATGGGATAGATCATCTTTGACTGCACGTTCTGTACAATTTAGTAACTCTGCTAGTTCAGAACGATGAAACCATCGTTTATGTTCAAATAATAATTCTAATAATTCTAATTGCCTATGACTTTTTTTAGATAATAAATCTCTCATGAATGTCTTTCTATCTTTATAAATTATCGGATTAAACCTCTTGCAATTATACCACAAATGAATAGGTATAGCATGCTATAACGACTTTTTCCTAAAATCTTTTATTTCGTATAATAACACTACAGAGACAATATATAAACAATTTTTCTTATTTTTACCGTCTATTGAGGGCGTGAAATACAGAATCAAATTCAAGTCGAAAGATTATATTTTTTTAATTTTTAAAAAAATTATATAATAGCAACAATCAAAGAATTTGATTTTTATATTAAAATTACATAATAATCAAAATAATTGATTATTTTTATATCAAAAATTATATAATAGCAATAATCAAAGGAATTGATTTATTTTTTTGATATTAAAATAAAAAAAGGAGGGTAAGCAATATTGTGGTCAATCATTGCTGGAGGTCTTATTGGACTTGTAGCAGGTAGAATCACTAAAAAAAGGTAGTCCTATGGGAATCGTCGCAAATGTATTCGCTGGTTTAATCGGGTCATCTGTAGGACAATCCCTTTTTAGGTAGTTGGGGCCCATCCATCGCTGGAATGGCTTTTGATCCCATCTATTGCAGGAGCAGCAATTGTTGTTACTGTAGTATCATTCTTTACAGGTAAAAAAAATAATTACTTGTAGAATAAACTATTTTTAAATAGATTAGACGGGTAAAAATAGTTTAATGTTAAATCGAAAGGATTGTATATGTCAAAAACAAAGAAAATACTTTTAATTATTTTCTGTATTTTAATCTTGACAATTTTCCTTCCTGTTTTGATAGATTATCATCAAGTTAGTGATCTAGGCATTCAGCTATTTAGCTGGAGACAGAATCATTTCGTTGAATTTTTATCTCTAGATATATATTCTGGGGGATAGTGGCTCTATCAACTTTAGTTTTGTTATCGATGTTAGTTGTGTTATTTTATCCTAAACGTTATTTGGAAATTCAACTTGAAACTAAAAACGATACATTGAAATTAAAGAATTCAGCAATCGAAGGTTTTGTTAGAAGTTTGGTGAGTGATCATGGATTGATCAAGAACCCAACTGTTCATGTAAATTTACGAAAAAATAAATGTTTCGTTCATGTAGAAGGTAAAATTCTTCCTTCGGACAACATCGCTGACAGATGCCAACTAATTCAAAATGAAATAACTAATGGATTGAAGCAGTTTTTTGGTATTGAGCGTCAGGTTAAACTAGAAGTTCTAGTAAAAGACTACCAGCCTAAACCAAAACCTCAAAACAAAAAGACTGTTAGTCGTGTGAAGTAAGGAAGTAAAAAATGGAATGGCTTAAACAATATCGATATCCAATAATCGCAGGTCTCATAGGCGTATTTCTCGCTTGTTTGATTATCTCCTTTGGCTTCTTCAAAACAATATTTGTATTGATTTTAGGAGCACTGGGAGTTGCAGCTGGATTATATATCGAAAAAAACTATATAGATAAATAAAAAAATTACTAATTTAATTAAAGGAGTTTCATATGTCAAACGAAAAAAACATTAACACTAACGTAGAAAAGAAAGATGCTACTGCTGTAGCTCACGAAATCAAAGGGGAACTTACTTACGAAGATAAAGTTATCCAAAAAATCATTGGTCTGTCACTAGAAAACGTTTCAGGTCTTTTGGGAATCGACGGTGGTTTCTTCTCAAATCTTAAAGAAAAAATCGTTAACAGCGATGACGTAACAAGTGGTGTTAACGTAGAAGTTGGTAAAACACAAGTTGCAGTTGACTTTAAACATTATTGCTGAGTATCAAAAAAATGTTCCAGCTTTATATTCAGAAATCAGAGAAATCGTATCTTCAGAAGTTGCTAAAATGACTGACTTGAAGTTGTTGAAATCAACGTAAACGTTGTCGACATCAAAAACTAAAGAACAACATGAAGCAGACTCAGTAAGCCTTCAAGATCGCGTATCTGACGTTGCTGAATCAACAGGAGAATTCGCTTCAGAACAATTCGAAAAAGCTAAATCTGGTCTTGGATCTGGTTTCTCAACTGTTCAAGAAAAAGTTAGTGAAGGTGTAGAAGCTGTTAAAAGGTGCAGCAACTGGTGTAGTATCTCACGAAAAAACTCGTGTAAACTAAGATAAAATAAATATAACAGGAGAAATTATCATGTCAGTAGAAGAAAAGTTAAATCAAGCTAAAGGTTCTATTAAAGAAGGTGTTGGGAAAGCCATCGGTGATGAAAAATTGGAAAAAGAAGGAGCAGCTGAAAAAGTTGTTTCTAAAGTAAAAGAAGTTGCTGAAGATGCCAAAGACGCTGTAGAAGGTGCTGTAGAAGGTATCAAAAACATGTTGAGTGGCGACGATAAATAAGGATAAAAGTTACTTTATCTTTTTAGTAACATTAGTCAAAAGAGTCTGAGTCAATATGATTCTCAGAAAACAAAAAGCTAGAGATTTCCAATTGCGGAACTCTAGCTTTTTAATTTCACCTCTTTCTCTTATTATATTTCAGCAGGTTATTGACCATGAGTACGAATCCCATGTCAATTCTCACTTTACGCTTACCTCTCAGATGACATCTCTTATAACCCAAACAAACCTTTATCTGCCCAAAGACAGATTTCATATCAATCTTACGTTTAGCGAAAATTTGTCTACCCTTGGAAGATAAAAGTGTCTGATATTCTTTAGTTTTTAAACACTGGTAACGTTCATTCATATACAGTCCCTTTTGAGGAGCTGATTCAGGTTCATCATCGCAGTCAACATTGATTTCAAGGCTGTTTGCTTCTATCTCCCCTTTTTCATGATGTATTTTCGTACAGGTGCTTCAACTATTTGAACGATTTCAAATCCTTCTTTTTTATAGAGGTTCTTGGCTGCTTGATTTGTCTCGAAGACATTTAGAGAAATACTATCTATGTCTCCATTTTCAAATGCCAAACTAACAAATTTCCTTAAAGCCTGGCTACCTAGACCTTGCCCCTGTTTCTGGGGGTTGATAAAAAATCTCCCGATATGAAGATTGCTATTTTCCAATCTGATTTTCTGGATAATCCCGACAAACTCTGATCCATCAAAGATAGAAAAGATTCCTTCCAAATCTTGCAAGACTTGAATAGTCAAGGGAAAAGGAATCATTATTCCCATCCATTGTTCTTGAAAGGATTTGCCTAGGGAGTTGGACCATTGGCATACGAGCTGAGCATTTTTCTGTGCTCACATTTTTCTTCAAAAACGAATTGTCATCTTTGACCTCACTATCTTATTTATGTTTCTCCATTATACTACTTCTCCTATTTTTTACGAATAGATAAGTATGATTGATATTTATTTTTTTCTTGTCGGGAGCATTCTCGCTTCCTTTCTTGGTTTGGTCATTGACCGTTTTCCAGAGCAATCCATTATCAGTCCAGCCAGTCACTGCGATTCCTGTCAGACTCGCTTGCGCCCCTTAGATTTGATTCCGATTCTCTCGCAGATGTTTAATCACTTTCGCTGTCGCTACTGCAAGGCTCCTTATCCTGTCTGGTATGCCCTCTTTGAACTAGGCTTAGGGCTCCTCTTTCTGGCTTGGTCTTGGGAATTTCTTTCCTTGGGGCAAGTCATCCTAATCACTGCTGGTTTGACCTTGGGCATCTACGACTTTCACCATCAGGAATATCCCTTACTGGTCTGGATGACTTTCCACCTAATCCTCATGGTTTCCTCTGGCTGGAATCTGGTCATGGTCTTCTTCCTTGTCCTTGGAATTTTAGCTCATTTTATCGATATCCGCATGGGCGCAGGGGATTTTCTCTTTTTAGCTTCTTGTGCTCTCATCTTTAGCGCAACAGAATTACTGATCTTGATTCAGTTTGCTTCTGCGGCGGGGATCCTAGCCTTTCTCCTACAAAAGAAAAAGGAAAGACTTCCTTTCGTGCCTTTCCTCTTTACTTGCTGCTTGTGTGATTATTTTTGGTAAGCTACTGCTTGTTTGATAAAGTCCTCAATCGGCTCTCCTTGGTGGAGAGCTTTTACGATTTTTGAACCGACGATAACGCCATCTGACACCGCATTGAAGCGTTCTACATCGGCTTGACTAGATACGCCAAAACCTGTCAAGACTGGGATGTCGGCCACTTGATGCAATTGTGCCAAGTGCTTGTCCAAGTCTGCACGGTAATTGCCAGATTTCCCTGTCACCCCATTGATGGCAACAGCATAGACGAATCCCTCCGCCCCTTTAATCAATTCTTTCTGGCGCTCAATCCCTGTCGTCAAACTAACTAGAGGAATCAAGGCGATATCCGTATCTGCCAAAAATGGTTCTACAAAATTGGCATGTTCATGAGGCAGGTCTGGGATAATCAAGCCCTTAACCGCTGTATCTGCCAAATCTTTGACAAAGTTCTCAACACCGTACTGAAAGAGGGGGTTGAAGTAGGTCATGATGACCAGTGGAACCTCTGTTTCAATGGTTTTCAAGGTTTCAACCAAAGCCTGGGTAGAGGTCCCGTGGGCTAGACTGCGCAGACCTGCTTCTTCGATCACAGGTCCATCTGCGACAGGATCTGAAAAGGGAATTCCCACTTCAATTGCAGAGACACCCAAATCTTCTAAAAAGTGAATTGTTTCAGCAAGACCGTCCAAACCTTTCTCATGGTCTCCAGCCATGATATAGGGAACGAAAATTCCTTTTCCAGTTGCTTTTATAGCATTCAATTTTTCTGTTAGTGTCTTAGGCATGAGCTTCTCCCTTCTTTGCTGCATCTGCTTCCAAGCGGTCCTTTGACTTGAACCACATCCTTGTCCCCACGACCCTGATAGGGCAGACAATCATAGACTTTGTCTGGTCCAAGTTCTTTGGCCAATTTCACCGCAAAAGGCGATAGCATGGCTAGATTCCAAGGCTGGGATAATTCCCTTCCACACGAGACAAGAGTTGGAATCCTTCCAAGGCTTCTTCGTCTGTCACAGGAACATAGCTGGCACGTTTGATATCGTGGTAGTGAGAATGTTCTGGACCAATACCAGGATAGTCCAAACCTGCTGAGATAGAGAAGGCTTCAAGAATTTGACCATGGGCATCTTGGAGCACATCCATGAGGGAACCGTGAAGGACACCAGGACGACCCTTGGTCAAGGTAGCTGCATGGTGCTCCGTATCCACACCAAGTCCAGCTGCTTCAGCCCCATACATGGCTACTGACTCATCTTCTACAAAGGGATGGAAGAGCCCGATAGCATTAGAACCACCACCAACACAGGCTACTAGGGCATCTGGCAGATCTTGATCTGTCATATCGCGATACTGTTGTTTAGCTTCTCGACCAATGACACTTTGGAAATCACGAACAATTTCTGGAAATGGATGAGGCCCCAAGGCAGAACCAAGAATATAGTGGGTATCATCGATATTAGCTACCCATGAACGAAGAGCTGCATTGACCGCATCCTTGAGCACGCGCGAACCATCTGTCACTGCCTCAACCTTGGCTCCCAAAAGCTCCATACGGAACACATTGAGGGCTTGGCGTTTAACATCTTCCTCACCCATGTAGATAGTACATTCCATGTTAAAGAGGGCTGCAGCTGTTGCAGTTGCTACACCGTGCTGACCAGCACCTGTTTCAGCGATAATTTTCTTTTTACCCATGCGTTTAGCCAGAAGAACTTGTCCCAAGGCATTGTTAATCTTGTGGGCCCCTGTATGGTTGAGGTCTTCACGCTTGAGGTAAATCTTGGCTCCGCCGATATGCTGGGTCAAGTTTTTTGCGTAGTAAAGAGGAGTTTCACGTCCCACATACTGACGTAAGAGCTGGTTTAATTCCTCTTGGAAACTTGGGTCTGCCTGACTTTCACGATAGGCTTTCTCCAACTCCAAAACTGCTGTCATCAATGTTTCTGGGAACGAAAACGTCCACCGAATTTTTCCGTAAAATCCATCTTTATTTGGTTCTTGATATGCCATTCTTTGCCCTCTCTATAAATCTTCTAATCTTTTTCCTGATCTTTTTTGTCCATCTGTCTCCACTCCGCTCGATACATCGACTGCATAGGGAGTAAAGTGTTGAATTGCTTTTGCTACATTGTCTTCATTAAGCCCACCTGCGATAAAGAAGGGCTGAGCTAATCCCGCCGTATCCAGTTGACCCCAGTCAAAGGTCTGGCCACTCCCAGCCACAGGAGCATCAAAGAGTAGATAGTCTGCCTGAGAATTGGGTACATGACCCTCTCCATCCACCTGCACAGCCTGAATACTGGCACAAGGCAAATCCTCAAACAAATCATCTGCCACCTGACTGTGAACTTGAACCAAGTCCAAGCCAACTTTTGTCAATCGCTTCTAGTAGTTCTGCCCGACTTGGTGAAACAAATACGCCAACCTTCTTTGACATCTAGCAGGAATAAGCTTTGCCAGCTCAGCAGCCTCTTCCAAGGTCACCTGCCTTTTACTAGGTGCAAAGACAAAACCGATGTAGTCGGCTCCTGCTGAAACGGCTGTTTCCACCGCTTCTTTGGTCGATAGTCCACAAATCTTAACCTTTGTCAATCTGCAACTCCTTGATTCTCTGAGCCACATCTTCTGCCTGCATGAGAGCTGTTCCCACTAAAAATTCCGTTAAAGGATGGTGCTACTCGTTCCGCATCCTGTCCCTGTGAAAATAGCAGATTCAGAAATGTACATAGCAATCATCTTTGAAAAGTGCTGGGACAAGTCTACACTGGTCTGCAAGTCAACTTCAAAGGTGGTCAAGTTACGGTTATTGACCCCGATAATCTGGGCACCAAGTCTGTGAGCCACTTCTAGTTCAGCTAGGTTGTGAGTCTCCACCAAGACTTCCAGACCAAGCTCTGTCGCATAGTCATACAGTTCCTTGAGGCGTTCTTCGGACAAGGCTGCCACAATGAGCAGGATGACTGTCGCACCAGCATTGCGAGCTCGGATGATTTGCTTTTTTTCATCGATGATAAAGTCCTTGTTGAGTGTCGGAATGTTTACCTGACTGGAAATCTCCCTCAGATAATCCAAATGACCCTTTAAAGAAAAACCTCATCTGTCAAAACCGAAATCATCACTGCGCCGTTTGCTTCATAAGTCTGGGCCTGTTGCACAATATCCACATCGAGATTGATATCTCCCAGACTAGGACTAGCTTTCTTAACTTCAGCAATTACCTGTAAACGGTCTTGGTGATTCTTCAAAAATTCTGCCAAGCGATAGGTCTGACGCAAGGGCTGGATTTCCTCCAGCTCCATCTGCTCTACCTCACGCGCCTTCTGCTCCAAAATTCGTGCTAAAAATTCCTGACTCATTTTTGGTACTCCTGTAATAGTCTGAGTTTTTCAAGGGCCTTGCCACTAGCAATCACTTGACGAGCTAAGGCAACTCCATCCTTGATATTATCTACCTTACCATTAGCATAGAAACCAAGACCTGCATTTAAAACTGTCGTTTCCAAGAATGGACTTGGTTCGTTTTTCAGAACGCTGAGCAAAATTTCTGCATTTTCCTGAGCATTTCCTCCACGAATATCTTCGATAGCGTAGCCTTCCATTCCCAAATCCTCTGCAGTAAAGCTTGACAAGGTGATTTCGCCATTTTCAAGAAGAGCAATCTTGGTTGTTCCGTTCAAACCAGCTTCATCCAGTCCTTCTGGCCCAGCTACTACAATAGCACGTTTGCGACCCATATTTTTCAAAACCTGAGCTGTACTTTCTAGCAGTTCTGGACGACTAATCCCAAGAAGCTGTGTTTCCAAAGCCATTGGGTGAATCAGGGGACCAGTCAAGTTCATAATCGTTGGAATTCCCAATTCCAAACGAGCTGGCATGATGTATTTCATAGCTGGGTGCATATTTTTTTAGCAAAAGAGAAAGACGATTCCAGTTTTATCAAAGACCTTACCTAGTTCAGCTGGTTTGAGGTCTAGGTTGATACCCAAGGCTTCGAGGACATCTGCAGAACCAGATTTAGAAGAAATCGAGCGGTTACCATGCTTGGCCATGTGAACACCGCCACCAGCCAAGACAAAGGCTGCAGTTGTCGAAATGTTAAAAGCTGAAAAGATTTGTCCCCACCTGTACCACAGTTGTCCATGGCATCATGAATCTCAGTTGGAATGTGTTGAGCATGCCCTCTCATGACTTGAGCAATGGCTGTGCGCTCTTCAGGTGTTTCCCCCTTCATCTTAAGAGCCAAAAGGAGAGAAGCAATCTGCGCCTCAGTTACACGCCCAGTTACGATACGCTCAATGACATCCGTCATTTCCACACCTGATAAATTTTCAAATTTTGCTAGTTTTTCAATAATCTCTTTCATCCTAGTTTCCTCACTTTACAACCTTTTCTATAAAATTCCGAATAGAAGACAAGCCATCTGGCGTTCCGATACTTTCTGGATGGTACTGGAATCCATAAATTGGAAGGGTTTTGTGTTGAATTCCCATAATGGCTTGGTCATCAGTCGAACGAGCTGTCACTTCAAAGTCTTCTGGCATTTCTTCAATCAAAATACTGTGGTAACGCATGACCGCTCGACCATCCTCAATGCCTTGATACAAAACAGATGGCGCTTCAAAGCTGATGTTGCTCTGTTTCCCGTGCATGACTTTTGGAGCCAAACCTAGCTTACCACCAAAGACTTCTGCAATGGCTTGGTGGCCTAAACAAATCCCTAGAATCGGTTTCTTGCCTGCAAAAGTCACGAATCATGTCTTCCATCTTTCCAGCATCAACTGGCCAACCAGGTCCAGGAGAAAAAGACCAGACCATCTGCTTTTTTTCAGCTTCTTCATACAGCTTAGGATCATCATTTCTCAAGACCTGCACTTCTGCAAAATTCCCAATGTATTGGGCCAAGTTATAGGTAAAAGAATCATAGTTGTCAATCAATAAAATCATGGTCTTAGTTCTCCAATTCTAGTCATAGATTTAGCCTTGTTAATGGTTTCTTGGTATTCATTTTGGGCGATAGAGTCATAGACAATCCCTGCCCCAGCCTGCACATAAGCTGTTTGATTTTTTTGAGAATCATGGTTCGGATGGCAATGGCGAAAATCCATATCACCCGTCGCAGACAAGTAACCGATTGCTCCTGCGTATACGCCCTCGTTTTTTTCCGTTTCCAGTTCATAGATGCGTCTCATGGCTCGAATCTTTGGTGCTCCTGATACTGTTCCCAGCTGGAAGTGTTGCTTTCAAGGCATCCATGGTAGTGAGTTCTGGAAGCAAACGCCCTTTCACCACGCTGGTCAAATGCATAACATAGCGGAAGAGCTCCACTTCCATATACTTGGTGACTTGGACACTGGCCGTTTCAGAGATGCGGCCAATATCATTACGCCCCAAGTCTACCAACATCCGATGCTCTGCTGTTTCCTTCTCATCCGAAAGCAGGTCTGTCGCCAAGGCCTTATCTTCTTCTTCCGTAGCTCCTCTTGGTCGTGTACTGCAATCGGATTGGTTGTCACGATGCCATTTTTGACTGAAACCAAACTTTCAGGACTGGCACCGATAATTTGATAATCACCAAAATCATAGAAATAGAGGTAATTTGATGGATTGGTCACGCGGAGATTTCTGTAGAAGTCAAATGGATTTCCAGTAACTTCTGCTGAGAAGCGTTGACTGAGTACACACTGGAACATATCTCCATTACGAATCAAGTCACGAGCTCTTTCCACCATTTCCTCAAACTTCTGAGGAGCAATATGGGGTTTGAAGTCAAGCGGTGATAAGTCCAAATCTTCAAATTCATTTGGTGCAGGAATGCGTAATTCCTCAAGCACTTGGTTCAAGGCTTTTTCCAAGTCTTCTTGACTACGCTCACTATAGAGAGCATCCTCGATGACATGGATTTTTTCCTTCTTGTGGTCAAAGACCATGTAACTCTCATAGACAAAGAAATGCATGTCTGGCGTTCCAATAGTATCTTCAGGAATTTGACCAATTTCTTCATAAAGCGAAATCATATCGTAACCAACAAAACCAATTGCCCCACCACCAAAAGGTAGATCTGAATGGTGCTGGCTCTTATGAGTCACTTGATAAAGAAAATCCAAGGGATCACGATCAATCACTTGACCATTTTGATAAAGGACTCCATTTTCAAACTTAATCTCAAAAACTGGATTATAGGCTAAGATCGAAAAACGAGCTGTTTCCTTGTCTCTCGGAATACTTTCTAAAATAACCTTGTGTTGCCCCTTTAGGCGCATATAAGCCAAGATTGGTGATAAGACATCTCCATGAATGATTCGTTCCATTGTAATTTCCCTTTCAGTTCTACTTCTAGTCCGTGGCGACTGTATGAAAAATCCCCACGCAAAATAACTTGCGTGAGGACGAAATTCGCGGTACCACCTCAATTATAGGATTTCTCCTATCTCTCATTCCTGTCTCAGAAACCTCCTGTAACAGGCTGTGCGATAAAGGGCACTCCCTTGAGAATTATGTTTTTTTCTCTTGTTTCAAATGGACCCAACCTTACAGCTTTCTCTGCTTGTTTTCAGCAACCACAAGCTCTCTGTGAGAGAAAGGACTGTAATTTTTCCATCTTTTATTTTTTAGCTTCTAGGTAGTCTGCAATCGCAGCCACATCCTTGTCTCCACGACCAGAGACATTGATGATGATAATGTCGTCTTTACTTAGTTTCGGTGCACGTTTAACTGCTTCTGCGATAGCGTGTGAGCTTTCAATAGCTGGGATAATCCCTTCAGTCTTGCTGAGAAGGAGGAGAGCCTGAACAGCTTCTTCATCCGTCGCAGCCACATATTCCACGCGACCTGAATCTTTAAAGTAGGCGTGTTCTGGGCCAACCCCTGGATAGTCCAATCCAGCTGAGATAGAGTAAACTGGAGCTAGCTCTCCATCTTCCTTAAAGACTGCATAAGTCTTCATGCCGTCGACAATTCCGATACTACCTTTTGTCATAGTAGCTGCGTGCTTGTCTGTATCAAGTCCATGACCAGCAGCTTCGACCCCAACCAATTTAACTTCTTCATCAGCCACATACTGAGAAAAAGCTCCGATAGCATTGGAACCACCACCTACACAGGCAATAACGTAGTCTGGTAAACGACCTTCTTTTTCTAAGATTTGACGGCGAGATTCTTCACTGATGACCTTTTGGAACTCGTGGACAATGGTTGGATATGGGTGAGGTCCCACAGCAGATCCCAGAACATAGAAGGCTTCAAGGTCATTCATCCATGCTCCAAAGGCTGCATCAACAGCATCTTTGAGAGTACGAGTCCCTGTTTCAACTGCATGAACAGTTGCTCCCATCATCTCCATACGGAAAACATTGAGACGTTGACGTTCCACATCCTCTGCTCCCATGTAGACATCACAGGCCATACCAAACTTGGCTGCAGCCGCTGCTGTCGCAACACCGTGCTGACCAGCTCCTGTTTCCGCAATCACTCGTTTTTTGCCCATACGTTTGGCAAGAAGAATTTGTCCTAAAACGTTGTTGAGCTTGTGAGAACCAAGGTGGTTAAGGTCTTCACGTTTGAGATAAATCTTAGCTCCACCTAGGTGCTCTGTCAAAGCTTTCTGCATAATAGAGCGGTGTTTCACGACCTGAATAATCCTTCAAGTAATGGCGAAATTCTGCCAAAAACTCTGGATCATCCTTGTACTTGTCAAATGTCACTTCCAACTCATCCAATAAAGCCTGAATCGGCTCCGGTACAAAACTACCACCAAATTGTCCAAAATAACCTTTAGTTGTCATAAAATTTTTCCTCTTTCTGTATTTATTCGACTTTTTGTTTGCTTTTAGTAGTAGGCAAGGAGCTGTAGATAGAACTTTAAGTTCATCAAAGCGACTTAACGCCCTAATAAAAGATAAACAAAATGACGGATAGAAAAAAGCCCACACACAGAATTAAATTCCATGTGAGGGCGTTGGTAACGCGGTGCCACCTCAATTATAAAGGGACTATCCCTTTACATCTCTGCCTTGTCTAACAACAAGTTGCACTGTAAGGTGTGCACACCGAATTTTCATTGTTTCAAATTCATTTTTAAAATCAGCCCACTTTCACTACTTCCAACCACCTGTTCACAATGACCACAGGCTCCCTGAAGATCAAAAATAGTTACTTTTCTGATTTGTTGAACTTATTTTAATACTTTGTTTTTTCTTTGTCAAGACTTTTTTACGATTTTTTTGATAAAGTTAGCACTTTTTCAGAAACTGTTTTGAAAGTCTCAATGATATAGTCCACTTCTTCATCACTTAATTTAGTGTGAAGAGGAAGGGTAATTTCATTTTCAAAGAAGGCATAGGCCTTAGGATAGTTCGCCATATCAAAACCAAGATTCTTATAGGCTGTCAAGAGCGGAAGCGGTTTGTAGTGGACGTTACTTGCAATTCCTGCTTTTGCCAATTCTTGGATGATAAGATTGCGTTCTTCTAAGCTTGCTCCTTCTACATGGGTGATATAGAGGTGGCGTGAAGATTCGACAGTTTCAGTCTTGTGTCCCAAAGGATGAATGCGAGAACCTGCAAAACCACGATCATAGCGGTCCACGATCTCCTTACGACGTTCTAGCAAACCAGGGTAACGGTCCAATTGTACCAAACCAAGTGACGCCATGATATCGGTCATATTGCACTTGTAGGCTGGTGTGACGATATCGTATTCCCAAGAACCCAGCTGCATCTTAGCAAGAGCATCTTTAGTTTGACCGTGAAGAGAAAGGATTTGGAATTCCTTGTACATCTCTTCGTCATCAATCGCTGGATTGGCTTTCCAAGTCGCACTTCCACCCTCTGCCGTTGTAAAGTTCTTAACAGCATGGAATGAGAAAGAAGTAAAGTCAGCGATAGAACCGCTGGTTGCCCTTTATAAGTAGATCCCAAAGCATGGGCACTATCAGAAACAATCACGATACGGTTAAAGGCCTTTTGCCACTTGCTTGATGCAGTAAAGAGATCACGTTTCTTCTCCACTACTTGGAACAAACGGTCATAGTCGCAAACAATCCCTGCAAGTTCTACTGGAATGATTACCTTGGTATTTTCAGTGATAGCTTGCTCCAGCAGGTCATAGTCCATCTCAAACGTATCTGCTTGGATATCCACCATGACTGGTGTTGCTCCTACGTGAGTGATAACACTACATGAAGCTGTATAGGTCATGGCTGGAACGATGACTTCATCACCAGGCCCCACTTCCAAGACGCGCAAAATCAACTCAAGAGCGGCAGTCGCAGAGTTTAGGCAGACAGTCTTGGGTGTCTGTGTGTATTGAGACAAGCGACGCTCCAATTCTTTTGTCTTAGGACCGGTTGTAATCCAACCAGAACGAAGGGTATCCGCTACTTCAGCAATTTCTGCTTCCGTAATATCGGGTGGCGAAAATGGAATATTGTAATTTGGCATTGATTTGCTCCTTTTATCTGTACTCATTCTCTCATGACTACTTTATTTAGCACTTCAAACACGGTTTGAAACATGATTTTGATGTCTCCAAGGAAACTAAATTCTCGGAGATAGTCGAGGTTATAGCGCATCTTTTCAGGAAGGACGTGTTCGACATAGACTTGGTCAACCGACAGACCTTTCTCCGTCATTTGACTGATGATAGTGTCCTCATCCTTGTAGTGAATGCTGGCTGGAGAGGTAATCCCTGCTGGCAAGAGCAAGGTCGCCATCATTTCAGGGCTATACTGCTCTGTATAGCGCGGAACTTCAGGTCGTGTACCGACAAAGGACATCTCACCTTTAAGGACATTGACCAGCTGAGGCAATTCATCCAAACGGACACGGCGGATGAAATTCCCCACTTTGGTAATGCGACTATCATTAGCTGAAGTCACCAGACTTCCTTTTTTATCCGCATCCGTTACCATGGTACGGAACTTCCAAATCTTGAACCGACGGTTATACTGGGTCACGCGCTCTTGCTTATAAATCACTGGCCCCTTGCTATCCAACTTGATCCAAATGCTCAAAATGAGAAAGATGGGAGAGGTCAGAACTAGTAAGACCAAGGCTAGAACCCAGTCCAAGCAACGCTTGAAAATCAGCGAACCCTTCCTTTTAGAGACAAGCTGGTAGTAAGACTCAACCTCGCTTGATTTCATTTCCACGGGCAAGTCTTCCCATTTCAGCATGCTGTTTCTCCTTTGTTTGTATTATACTATTTGTCAACATTTTTCATTATACCACAAAATGGAAAAGGCGGTGAAAGAAATCTGTAATTTGAAGGATTTCCCTCCTATGCTCAATGAAAATCAAAGAGCTAGACGCAGGCTGAGCAATGTAAAGCTTTGAGATTGCAGATAAAGCTGACATGGCTTGAATAGATTTTCAAAGAATATTAAGACACGGCCCCTGCCTGCAAGCTATACATCCTGTGATAGGTTCCTCCCATAGCCAAGAGTTCCTCATGGGTTCCGCTCTCGATAATGCGCCCCTTGTCCAAAACATAGATACAGTTGGCGTCTTGGATGGTAGAAAGGCGGTGAGCGATGGCAATGGTTGTCCGCCCCTGTCTCATCTTAGCCAGTGAATCTTGAACCAAACTTTCTGTTTCAGAGTCAATATTGGCTGTCGCTTCATCCAAAATCAAGATTTTAGGCTGACTGGCGACTGTTCTAGCAAAGGCAAGAAGCTGACGCTGACCAGTAGAGAAGCTCGAACCACGCTCGGAAACAGGGGAATCATAACCCTGAGGGAGTTCTTGAATAAAGGAATCTGCATCGACAAAAGTAGCTGCAGCCTGGACCTGCTCATCACTGATTTCTTGGTACATGGCGATATTGGACTTAATGGTCCCATGATAGAGGAAGGGATCCTGCAAGACCAGACCGATGTTTTTTCTCAGCTCTTCCTGACTGTAGTTCCTGATATCCACATCATCCAAGAGAACTCGCCCTGACTGAAATTCATAAAAGCGCATGAGGACATTGATAATCGAAGATTTCCCTGAACCTGTATGACCTACAAAGGCAATGGTTTCACCCTTGTTAACGGAGAAGGAAATGTCATCCAGAATCGGATGCTTCCCATCATATGAGAAACACACATGTTCAAAACGGATATTGCCTTCTTTGACCTCGGCCTGTCCATTTTCTTGAAGAGGTTCATAGGTCCTCTCATCAATCAAATCAAAGACACGGCCTGCAGACACCATGGACGTTTGAAGGGTTGAAAAGTTTTGCGTCACCTCAATCAAGGGGTCAAAAGAGGCGGTTGATGTACTGGATAAAGGCATACATGGTCCCTGCTGTTATTCCCAGATAAAGCCCACGGTAGCCAAAGTAAGCCATCAAGACAGCATATCCTAGAAGTTTCAGCAAACTCATGGCAGGTCTTAAAAAGAGGGCATCCAAGGCTACAGAACGGTTGGCGTATACCAAGTGTTCTTGATTAATTTCATCAAATTCTGCCTGCAGGCGCTTCTCTTGATTAAAGGCCTGGATTATTCTGATTCCCTCGATGTTTTCGGCTAGCTTGCTATTGATATCTGACAAGAGACTTCTGGTTTTTTCGATAATCTTGACTGATTTTTTCCGATAGAGATTGACCAAAAGGAAAATCAAGGGAAGAAAGATCAAGACTAAAGTCGTCAAACGAAAATCCAACACCAACATAGTATAAAGGGTTGTCAGAAAGATGAACACTGCTGAGATAAAGCTGGACAAAATCCCCGAAAACATATCGCTGATGGTCTCGGTATCATTGGTCAAACGAGAGACGATAGAGCCTGCTGGTGTCTTGTCAAAATAAGACATGCCCAACTTTTCCATATTGGCAAAGGCATCCCGACGAATATCTCTAACAATACTGTAAGACACCCGCACAAAGAGAAGATTACCAACATACTGAACTAGAGTTTGCAGGATGTAAAGACCATAGTAGACCAACAAAACGGTCACAGCGAGTTGGTTGAGATTGCTGAGATACTGGTCAATGAAGTGGGAAGCCACAAGGGGAATAACGCTTTTAATGACCGTAGTCGCTAGGAGAAAACTAAGTGCTAAAAAGGTCAGGAGTCCATAGGGCTTAAGATAGGACATCAAGCGCTTCAATACAGCCCATTGTTCTTTCTTATTCTGCATCTTCTTCTCCTTTCATTTCCAACTGCTGAGACTGGTAGGTTTGGGCATACCAGCCATCCATGGCTAGTAGGTCTTCGTGCCTGCCTCGTTCGATAATTTGACCATTTTGCAGGACTAAAATCAAATCTGCATGGACAACTGCGCTGAGACGATGAGCCGTGATAATGGTTGTCTTGTCCTGACGCGTTTCCTTTGAGGTTGTCGATAATCGCATACTCTGTCTTGGCATCCACGGCCGACAAAGAATCATCCAAAATCAAGATATCAGGGTCTAAAATCATAGCCCGACTCATGGCCAGACGCTGCTTTTGACCACCAGAAAGACTGACTCCTTTTTCACCAATCAAGGTATCAAATCCCTGTGGCATGTCTACAATGTCTTGGTAAACTTGGGCTAGTTTCGTCGCTTCCTCGACCGCTGAAAGTGGTAAATCAGGATTAGTAAAGCGGATATTGTCTAAAATCGAAGTCGCAAAGAGAAACTGGTCCTGAGGGACATAGCCCATAAGACTGCGAAGGTCTGTCAGACGATAGTCTCGAATATCGTGACCATTTAGATAAATGGCTCCCTATCTACATCGTATTCACGCAAGAGGAGTTTGATCAAGGACGTTTTACCAGAACCTGTCTGCCCAACCAAGCCCAGTGTTTGCCCTTTTTCCAAACTAAAGTGAACATTTGTCAGTGTTTCCTCATTTTCAAAGGCAAAGCTGTCAATAGCGTACTCCAAACGCCCATTTTCAATACTATCTAGAGGAAACTCAGGGTCTTGTACAGGTGATTCCTGAGACAACAGTTCCTCAATCCGCTGATAGGACACCTTCCCTCGCTGAGTAATATTAAAGAGGAAACCAATAGCCATGAGAGGCCAAACCAGCATATCCAAATAGCTGATAAAGGTAACTAGATTTCCAACCGTAATCTGCCCTTCCTGAACCATCAAGGAGCCGACCAAGAGGGTTAACACATAGGATGAACCAACAAACAAGAGAACCATGGGGTCAAAGAGACTATCGTATTTCATGGTTTGGAGGTTCTTTTGGAAGGTCAATTCATTAACCGCCTGAAAGGACTTGAGCTCATCCGACTGATAACCGAAAGACTTGGTCACTTTGATACCTGATACGGACTCTTGTACCTTGTTATTAAGTTCGGAAAAGGCTGCCTGCGATTCACCAAAGGCCTTATGAGTCTTTCTCCCTAAACGACTGGTTGCATAAGCCATGAAAGGTAGGGGCAAAATGGCAACCAGAGTCATCTGCCAGGAAATGCTAAAGAGCATGGTCAGCAAAGTCACCAGAGCTGTGATAGAGGCATCCACCGCAGACATGACCCCACCACCTGCGAGACGAGTCAAGGCATTGATATCATTGGTTGCGTGCGCCATCAGGTCTCCCGTCCGATAGGTCTGATAAAAGGCTGGAGACATTTTTGTGAAATGCTCAAACAAACGAGACCGCATAATCTGTCCCAGACGGTAGGAAGTCCCGAGGATATACATACGCCAAACATAGCGCAGATAGTACATCCCAAAGGCTGCAAGCAGCAGGTAAAATAGGTCAAGAAGGAGGGCCTGCTGAGTTAACTGCCCCGATGTAATAGCATCAATGACCCGCCCCATAACCATAGGTGGAATGAGATTGAGGACGGAAACCAAGACCAGGGCCACAATTCCGACTAGATAACGGCGTTTTTCTAACTTGAAAAACCACCAAAGTTTTTGAATAATGGACATAAAATCCCTTTCTGATTGCAAATAGAAACCTGAGGCCAAGACCCCAGGTTTTTCTTATTCATAGGTTACGACTGTAACGGCACCCTTGTCATACTCAGCGATAAAGATATTAGCTACATTGTCATGTCCTTGCTTGTTGAGGTTATCAAGCAACCACTCTTCGCTACGACCAATCGATTCCAAAACATCTACTTGGATCACACCGTCAGTCACAACTGGATACTTAGGATTTTCATCTCCCATTTGGACCACGATGAGTTGGCCATTTTGCTCTTGCACAGCTCGTTTAACTTGCTTCATCTGGAAAATTCCTTGGCTACGAAGTTTGAGAGCAACATCTGCCGCAGACAAACCAACTGAACGACAGGCTTCTGGGTCAATCTGCCCATTTTTGATGAGCAGAGTCGGTTTCCCATCAATCAAGCGTTTGACAAAACGAACATTGTTATTGAGCCATTTGAGGGTCAAGACCAAAATCGTCCACATCATCAAAATCACTGCATACTGGAGAATGCTGATAGAACTATTGTAAATCACCCCACCGATGATACCACCGAGAACATAGTTCTGAATTTGGTCTGTAGCAGAGTTAGGTGCTAGATTCCCCTTTCCTGTCACATTGATAACAAAAACAAGCGAGAAAAGACCCAAGGCCAGTTTGATTAAAATTTCCATGTAGTTGAGTGTCATTTGTTTACCTCCACCAATTCAATAGCGTCTGTTTGATGCAATTCTAATTTCTCTAAAAGATACTTGTCTGGTTGGCTCCCGTTCATGGCACGATAGAAATTTGAACCTACCTTGATAAGTGCTCCATCAGTGGCAGCTGAAGTATTGACATAAACTTCTGATTTATCCACTCCCAAGTCTTTAGAAATGACCTCTATGAAATGAAGGGAAGTTTGAAATTGATTGTTAGAGGCTTGATTGGTCTGGTATTTTGAGATTGTTACCAAAAGCATGGCTACCAAAGTCAAGGCCAAAATCATGACCAATTCACGAAACTTAGTTCCCTTTTTATCACGATAAGCCTTAAAAGCAAAAAATCCTGTGATAGCTAGGAGCACAATCCCAAAGCCAATCATGATGCCATTTTGCTGACTGATTTGGCTAAGTACATAGTCATATGAGTAAAATTTCATTTATTTTCACTCCCTTTCATAAAATCATTCTTCATTATAAACGAAAGAGAGTGATTTTTCAAGCCATACGTTGGGGAAATAGACCTTTTTTTGGTATAATAAAATCTATAATCTGAATGAAAAAGGTAACTTTATGAAACTTATCTCATGGAATATTGATTCCCTTAACGCAGCCCTAACTAGTGACTCAGCTCGAGCGAAATTGTCCCAAGAAGTCTTACAAACTTTGGTCGATGAAAATGCTGATATCATTGCTATCCAAGAAACCAAGCTTTCTGCCAAAGGGCCTACAAAGAAACACTTAGAAATTTTAGAAGAACTCTTTCCAGGCTACGCAAACACGTGGCGCTCTTCCCAAGAGCCTGCCCGTAAAGGCTATGCCGGTACCATGTTCCTCTACAAGAAAGAACTTACGCCCACTATCACTTTCCCAGAAATCGGTGCCCCTTCTACCATGGACTTGGAAGGCCGCATCATTACCTTGGAATTTGATGAATTTTTCGTTACCCAAGTTTACACTCCAAACGCTGGCGATGGCCTCAAACGTTTGGAAGAACGTCAAGTCTGGGATGTCAAATATGCTGAGTATTTGGCTGAACTAGACAAAGAAAAACCAGTCCTTGCGACCGGTGACTACAACGTAGCCCACAATGAAATCGACCTGGCAAATCCTGCCAGCAACCGCCGTTCACCTGGATTTACCGACGAGGAACGTGCTGGATTTACCAACCTTTTAGCAACTGGATTTACGGATACCTTCCGCCACATTCACGGTGATGTCCCAGAACGCTACACTTGGTGGGCACAACGCAGCAAGACTTCTAAAATCAACAATACAGGCTGGAGAATCGACTACTGGCTCACAAGTAACCGCATCGCTGACAAGGTGACTAAGTCTGATATGATCGACTCAGGAGCTCGCCAAGACCACACACCCATTGTCATGGAGATTGAACTCTAAGGAGAAAACGAATGGACTATCAAGCTGTCATTCCTGAATTTGTAGTATCTGACCTCGAAAGTCGCGCCACTTCTACTGCGACTTGCTGGGATTTTCTGTCGAATACGAGCGTCCAGAGGAGAAATTTCTCTTCCTCTCGCTTGAAGACTGCCAACTTATGCTAGAAGAAGGCAGCACAGAAGAATTAGCCCAACTAACCTATCCTTTCGGGCGCGGTGTCAATATTTCCTTTGGCATTGAAGATGTCCCTCAGCTCCACCAAAAACTGCTGGAAGCTGACTATCCTATCCATCGTCCCCTGACAAAAAGAAAGTTTCGTGTCGGAGATCACTATATCTATCCTCATGAATTTGCAGTTTTGGATCCAGATGGCTATTTTTTAAGATTTAGCGAGTAGAAAAATAAAGGTTTAGCAAAAAATATTTCAAATCAGAAAAAGGCATATTATCAGGTGTTTAAAAACCTAATAATATGCCCTTTTATGATGGAAAAATCTTCTAATACTCTTCGAAAATCAAATTCAAACCACGTCAGCGTCGCCTTACCGTACTCAAGTACAGCCTGCGGCTAGCTTCCTAGTTTGCTCTTTGATTTTCATTGAGTATAAATGTTAGCTAATAAGTTATTTTTTGCCCATTTTTATTATATTTTGTTCGTTTTTTAAATCAAAAAACTAACAAAATATTTGATTTCTAAAGTTATTTAGCGTAAAATAAAAATATTGGCTCAAGCCTATTTAAAATTGAATATCATTTTACTTGTTTATGTCGTGAATTGGCACGACGTTTCTACAAGGTGCCGGAACACCTAACAATAAGTAAGTCAGAAGTGAGGTATGGTCGTTTTTGCCATGCCTATTTTGGGGACTTACTTAGAGATTAAGTAGGTCCTTTTTCTATCAGTTTTACTAGATAGAAATCTGAAACAAGCAAATGGATTGGCTTTAGACTTTAGGAGGTCTTATGAAATTATTAGAAGAGCGCATCCTCAAGGATGGGCATATCTTGGGTGATAACATCCTCAAGGTAGATTCCTTTTTAACCCACCAAGTCGACTTTAGCTTGATGCGAGAGATTGGTAAGGTTTTTGCAGAAAAATTTGCTTCTGCTGGTATTACCAAAGTCGTGACCATTGAAGCGTCGGGTATTGCCCCAGCCGTTTTTACAGCGGAATCCTTAAACGTTCCCATGATTTTCGCTAAAAAAGCTAAAAACATCACTATGAACGAAGGAATCTTAACTGCCGAAGTTTACTCCTTTACCAAGCAGGTAACCAGCACCGTTTCTATCGCTGGAAAATTCCTCTCACCAGAGGACAAGGTTTTGATTATCGACGATTTCCTTGCTAATGGCCAAGCTGCTAAAGGCTTGATTCAAATCATCGAACAGGCTGGAGCGACAGTCGAAGCTATCGGTATTGTGATTGAAAAATCTTTCCAAGATGGCCGTGATTTGCTTGAAAAAGCAGGCTACCCTGTCCTATCACTCGCTCGCTTAGATCGTTTTGAAAATGGTCAGGTCGTATTGAAGAAGGCAGATCTCTAATGCAAACTCAAGAAAAACACTCGCAAGCAGCCGTTCTTGGCTTGCAGCACTTACTAGCTATGTACTCAGGATCTATCCTGGTTCCCATCATGATTGCGACAGCCCTTGGCTATTCGGCTGAGCAGTTAACCTACCTGATTTCTACAGATATCTTCATGTGTGGGGTGGCAACCTTCCTCCAACTCCAACTCAACAAATACTTTGGGATTGGCCTTCCAGTCGTTCTCGGAGTAGCCTTCCAATCTGTCGCTCCCTTGATTATGATTGGGCAAAGCCATGGTAGTGGCGCTATGTTTGGTGCCCTTATCGTATCAGGGATTTACGTGGTTCTTGTTTCAGGCATCTTCTCAAAAGTAGCCAATCTCTTCCCATCTATCGTAACAGGATCTGTTATTACCACGATTGGTTTAACCTTGATTCCTGTCGCTATTGGAAATATGGGAAATAACGTTCCAGAGCCAACTGGTCAAAGTCTCTTGCTTGCAGCTATCACTGTTCTGATTATCCTCTTGATTAACATCTTTACTAAAGGATTTATCAAGTCTATCTCTATTTTGATTGGTTTGGTTGTTGGAACTGCCATTGCTGCTAGCATGGGCTTGGTTGATTTCTCTCCTGTTGCAGCAGCACCACTTGTCCATGTCCCAACTCCCCTCTACTTTGGGATGCCAACCTTTGAAATCTCATCTATTGTCATGATGTGTATCATCGCAACGGTGTCTATGGTTGAATCGACTGGTGTTTACCTAGCCTTGTCTGATATCACAAAAGACCCAATCGACAGCACGCGCCTGCGCAACGGTTACCGCGCAGAAGGTTTGGCCGTACTTCTCGGAGGAATCTTTAACACCTTCCCTTACACAGGATTTTCACAAAACGTTGGTTTGGTTAAATTGTCAGGTATCAAGACTCGCCTGCCAATCTACTACGCAGCTGGTTTCCTGGTTCTCCTTGGACTGCTACCTAAGTTTGGCGCCCTTGCCCAAATCATTCCGAGCCCTGTCCTCGGTGGTGCCATGCTGGTGATGTTTGGTTTTGTATCCATTCAAGGGATGCAAATACTCGCCCGCGTTGACTTTGCTAACAATGAACATAACTTCCTTATCGCAGCTGTATCAATCGCTGCAGGTGTCGGACTCAACAACAGTAATCTCTTTGTCAGCATGCCGACAGCCTTCCAAATGTTCTTCTCAAACGGAATCGTCGTAGCCAGCCTACTCGCCATTGTCCTCAATGCCGTATTAAATCATAAGAAGAAATAAGAAAAAGAGGTGTAAGCCTCTTTTTTGTTTATCTATATCCTTACCTGTCTATCTTCTGACCGCTGGCCTGTGACAAACATGGTAAAGGTTGCTTTGCAGACATTTCTGCCTTCTTGATTGGTGATATCCACATCCACCACACAGGTTGTGCAACCTTGATGGACACATTCTCCTTTAATGGTCAGTACATCGTCGAGTTTTTCCTGCCTTTGAGATAGTTGATAGAGGATTGAAGCGTCACTACGTCTAATCCTAGCGAGATGAGCACCAAACCACTAATCTGGTCGCAAAGGGTAAAGAGATAGCCACCGTGGGCATAGCCATAGTAGTTGAGCGACGAGTCCACTACTTTTGTCGTCACCACAACGTGACCATCTTTCATCTCTTTAATTTCATAATTTTCAAAAGCTGATATAGCATCAAAAGTGAAAATCTTTCATCGTTTCCTCCTGATATTTCAAACGACACTATAATACTACTTTTTATAGGACTGTGCAAGGAGAAAGCTCCTAGTCTAGCAAAATTCCGACCTGTTCCACAAAGCGCATAAAGGCTACTTGTCCTTGTTCCGTCTGTTTATAGACACCTGCATCCTCCAGTACACGCGCAAAGATAGCACCCACAGAGTCCTTGACGATTTCAAGAGCTTTTTCTTTATCTGTTAGATCTGGATGTTGGCCTTTGAGTTGGTCTGCCCATTTCTGATGATAAGCGGCAACCGTAACAGCTTCTCCTACAAGATAGCTAGCGACTTGCTCCACTTCTTCTTTCAGACGTGGTGGCAAGATTGCCAAGCCCATGACCTCAATCAAGCCTATATTTTCCTTCTTGATATGCTGAACATCCTTGTGAGGATGATAGATACCATCAGGATGCTCTGCAGAAGTCTGATTGTCTCTCAATACTAAGTCCAACTCAAACTGTCCATCGCGTTTGCGGGCTATAGGTGTGATGGTGTGATGCGACGTCCCATCTGTCTCTGCCAAAACCTGCACTGCCGAATCTGAGTACTGGCGCCATTCCTGCAAAATCTTATCAGCTAAGTTGATCAAATCCTCTTTGGAATCCGAAGTCAAGCGTAGAACAGACATTGGCCACTTGACAATTCCAGCCTTGATCTGCTCAAAACCAGTAAAAGAGAAAGGCTTTTGCAAGGGAGCCAATTCCATAGGAAAAACATGACGACCTCCCTGATAGTGGTCATGAGTTAGAATAGAGCCACCCACAATCGGCAGGTCGGCATTAGAGCCCGCAAAATAGCCAGGAAACTGCTCTACGATAGCCAGCAGACGCTCAAAACTCTGACGACTAATGGTCATAGGACGGTGCTGGCCATCTAAAAAAATACAGTGCTCATTAAAGTAAGCATAGGGCGAATACTGGAAGCCCCACTCCTGACCAGCCATTTCAAAACGGATAATACGGTGGTTACTGCGAGCTGGGTGGTTGACCCGACCATGGTAGCCCTCATTCTCTAACAAAGTTGACACTGAGGATAATCACTAGCTTGCATCAACTTGGCTGCCGCAATCTCTTTCGGATCCTTTTCAGGCTTAGAGAGATTGATGGTAATTTCAAGTTCTCCGTAATCAGATGGAACACGGTAAGCAATATTTTTAGCAATGGCCTTGAGCTTGATGTAGTCATTTTTCTGACTGAGTTGGTAAAAATCCTCTATCGCTTGCTCAGGAGAGTGGACATAGGTTTCCCAAAAGTCACGATTAACCTGACTCGGACAAGGAGTCACCAAGTCCATCAGTTCAGCACCAAGGATTTCACGCGCAGTCTGACTATCCTCAATCGTCTCTAATCGAACGGCTTCCTCAACCAGTCGGTCCTTGAGGTCAATCAATTTATCCAGATCCGTCTCAACTTCCAAAACACCGTCTCCCACTCGTGCTAAGACACGATTGTTCAGGTAGATTCGATCCATTTCCTCAAATGAACTTTCAGAAATAACATGTGTTACAAATTTATCTACTAAGGTCACCATAAAGCCTCCTTTTGACTAGTCAAGGACGCGAGTGCCACCTGCAACTTCAGCGATATAGAAGCTTGGAGCGTATCCAACTACTTCCTCGTAGTGTTTGCCAACAGCTTCCTTAAAGGCCTCAACGGCATCTTTTTGCACCAAGGCAATGGCACAGCCACCAAATCCTGCACCTGTCATACGAGCACCGAGAACACCTTCCTGAGCCCAAGCGGTGTGAACAAGGGTATCCAATTCCAAACCAGTTACTTCATAGTCATGCTCTAGGGAAACGTGTGACGCATTCATCAAGCGACCAAATGTTTCCAAATCTCCTGCTTGAAGGGCTGCTTGAGCTTTGAGGGTACGTTGGTTTTCAAGCACAGCATGACGAGCACGTTTCAAACGATTTTCATCTTTAATCAGATAGCTATATTGGTCAAAGATCCACTCGTCCAATTCACCCAAGGTCTGAATATCCAAGGCAGCTTGCAATTCTTCCACTGCTTTTTCACACTCAGCACGGCGTTCATTATATTTAGAATCTGCCAATTCACGGCGTTTGTTAGTGTTCATGATAACAACGACATTGTCCTTCAAATCAAGTGGCACCAAGTCGTACTCCAAGGTGTTGGTATCTAGGTAAATGGCACGTTGGTCAGCCCCCATACCGATAGCAAACTGATCCATAATGCCAGAGTTGACTCCGATAAAGTTGTTTTCTGTTTGTTTTCCGATTTTAACCAAATCCAAACGGTCTAGTTTTAAATCAAAGAGATGTTCAGCAACGACCCCTGTCAAGAGTTCCAAGGATGCTGATGAAGACAAGCCAGCACCATTTGGGATATTCCCAAAGACATAAAAATCAAAACCTTTGTCAATCACATGTCCAGCTTCTTGCAAGAAATGAAGAACTCCTTTTGGATAGTTGGTCCAGTTGTGCTCTTTTTCAAACCTGAGATCCGCTAGAGGCACTTCGATGATACCCTTATCTTCAAAGTTTGCTGAGTAGAAACGCAAGACTTGGTCGTCACGTTTGCGAGCAGCCCCATAAGTTCCCAAGGAAATAGCAGCAGGAAAAACGTGCCCACCGTTGTAGTCTGTGTGCTCACCAATCAGATTGATACGGCCTGGTGAAAAGAATGTTTGGTCTGCTTCTTGACCAAAAACAGCAAGAAAGTCTTTACGAAGTGCTTCTGCAGTAAGATGTTGTGTCATATGATTTCTCCTTTTACTGTCCGTTAAGTCACCTTAACGTGTAATCGTTTTCTTCTATTGTATACAAGGGATTTCCCAAGGTCAATCCTTTTTACTAAAATTTTACTAAACTATCAGTAAAATACAGAAAAATATGATATACTAACCTAATCAAGGAGGATTTATGGCTACCTTAAAAGACATTGCACAGCTAGCCTCTGTCTCTATCGCGACCGTATCCCGTGTCCTAAACCGCGACCAGAGCCTATCTGTTACAGAAGAAACCAGACACCGTATTTTAACCGTTGCTGAAGAGCTGGGCTACACCAAGCACCTCAAGACAGGCGAGTCCCACAAGCCCAAGCAAAAGATTGCCATTATCCAATGGGTCAGTGAACAAGGGGAGCTGGACGACCTCTACTACTACCAGATTCGCCTAGGAATAGAAAAAAGAGCCCAAGAACTGGACTATGATATCTTACGCTATTTTAATGACCATCCTTTTACACTGAGCGAGGAAGTGATTGGGATTCTCTGTATCGGAAAGTTTAGTCGAGCTCAGATTTCTGCCTTTGAAGAATACCAAAAGCCTCTTGTCTTTCTAGACAGTGATACACTTTCCCTGGGACATACCTGCATTATCACGGACTTTTACACTGCTATGAAACAGGTTGTCGATTATTTCCTCAGCCAAGGACTTGATCGTATCGGGATTCTAACAGGCCTTGAAGAAACAACCGACCAAGAAGAAATCATTCAGGACAAGCGTCTGGAAAATTTTAAGAACTACAGTCAAACAAAAGGAATCTATCATGATGAACTGGTCTTTCAAGGAAGCTTTACTGCCCAGTCTGGCTATGACTTGATGAAGGAGGCTATTCAGAGTTTGGGAGACCAACTGCCACCAGCATTTTTGCAGCTAGCGATAGTTTAGCCATCGGTGCCCTCCGTGCGCTCCAAGAAGCTGGAATCAGCCTGCCAGACCGCGTCAGTCTTATTTCCTTTAACGACACCAGCCTGACCAAGCAGGTCTATCCTCCCCTCTCTAGTATCACAGTCTATACCGAGGAAATGGGACGAGCAGGTATGGATATTCTTAACAAAGAAGTACTCCACGGTCGCAAAATCCCTAGCCTGACCATGTTGGGAACCAGACTGACTCTGAGAGAAAGTACTCTGCCATAACTCAACTAATATAATAAAGCCAAAAATCCTAATAGAGAGTCTCAAATCTCCATTAGGATTTTCTTTTTTAGTCCATCACAATCATAGACTTAATGGTCTTGCGTTCGTCCATATCTTTATAAGCCTGGTCAATATCTTCCAGTTTATAACTTGAAGTAAAGACGCGACCTGGATTGATATCACCATCAAGGACGGCTTTTAGTAAGAATTGCTTATCGTATGTTGTGACAGAAGCTGGACCACCACCGATTATTGTATTTTGACCAAAGGTTGAGCCAATGGCTCGATTTTCATAGTGCGGTACGCCAACAAAGCCCAAACGACCTCCATTATGGAGAACACCAAGAGCTTGATCAATCGCTGCTTCTGTTCCAACACATTCAAGTGCTGCATCTGCACCACCACCTAGAATCTCACGCACCTTGGCAATTCCTTCTTGACCACGTTCAGCTACAACAGCTGTCGCACCTGACTCCAGAGCCATCTTTTGACGATCTTCATGACGGCTCATAAGAATAATTTGTGAAGCACCACGCATCTTAGCTGCGATAACAGCACATTGACCAACAGCCCCATCGCCAATGACCACAACCTTATCACCTTTTTGAACATTTGCAACATGCGCCGCATGATATCCTGTTGGCATGACATCCGCAAGAGTCAAGAGGGACTTGAGCATACCTTCGCTATAATCTGAAGGTTGACCAGGAATTTTAACCAGCGCCCAGTTTGCATAGTGAAAACGGATATACTCAGCCTGGACACCACCTGACCAGTTATTTCCTGGATGATTATCACACGAGCCATCAAAACCAGCACGACAAGCATCACACTGACCACAACCATGTGTGAAAGGGGCAATGACAAAATCACCTGGTTTACTGTAGTAACGTTCTCCCCAACTTCTTCGATAATTCCAATCGCCTCATGACCGCTATTTCTATGTCCTTCTTCGATTTTGGGATTCCGGTAACTCCAAAGGTCCGAACCACAAACGCAAGTACGGACAATACGGATAATAACATCATCCGCTTCTATAATTTGCGGACGTTCAATTGTAGCAAGTCCAACCTGACCTGCCTTTGTATATACTGCTGATTTCATTTAAATTTTTCCTTCCTTATAAAGTTTAATTTTGAGATTTAAGCGATTTAAAGCCACCTGTAACTGAGACAAGCGCTCCTCTAATTTTTTCTGTTCCTCTTCTAAAATATCAACTCTTTCCTCTCGCGTTTCATCCCCCTTTTGGTAGAGCGACATATAGTCAACTAAACTATCTACAGAGACACCCGCCGAACGAAAACACTTAATAAATTCCAGCGCTTCGATATCCTGATCTTGAAAATCACGAATCCCAGTAGCGGTACGAGTAATCGGTGGCACAAGACCAACCCGTTCATAGTACCGAATCGTATCCGCTGAAATTCCCAACAAATCACTAGCAGATTTAATATTCATAGGCTAACCTCCTCTCATTTCATTCACTGAGTTTAAGCTACTCTAACTCACTTATCTTATTATATAACTTTGAGTTGACTCCAAGTCAAGCATTTTGCACCTAATCGAAAAATTTTTATCATTAGCAATCATATATCTGGAGTTTATACAATGCTCTTCTCTTACCAATTTTTTTGAAATATTTAAATAATAAAGAAATTACTCTATTCCAAATAAGATAGTACCCAAGTATTTTTCACTTTTTTCTAATGTTGATGCTCATAACTCCGTTCCAAGTCACACACCTTTCGCTTATGTGCTTGGTGACTTTCTAGGTCAACATCAACTTCAATGGTAATATTTTGAAAGCCACAATCTTTGAGGAAAATTCGAATAGATTCTTTACAAGTTTCCATATGCTCCATCTCTTTTAAACAAACATGGACAATGGCATTTTTTTCCAAACCATCCATAGTCCAGAGATTAAGCTGATTGATACTAGCGACATGATCCAATTCTGCTAAATCCGTCTTGATCTTCTGGATATCTACTCCTTCTGGCACAGCATCTAAGAAAATCTTAAGCGCGCTCCAAAATCGAGGAATAGCTTTTGTTAGAATGAAGATAGAAATGACAAGCGATAGGAGTGGATCAAGGATATACCAATCTGTAAATCGGAGGATAATCGCCATTAGAATGACAGCTAACCAACCAAGAGTATCTTCCAAAAAAAGTGCAGGCTCAGAATTGACTCGTTCTTTTGTCTTCCCCTTGCGAACTACGAGGCTAGCTAGCAGATTGATACTGACTGCAATGATTCCTAGCCAGAGGATGCCTTCATCATTAACGAGCTGTGGATTAAAAAAAGTTTAGTTATATTTTTCCAAGATCACTAGGATGGAGCCTGTGATAAGAATCACAGCAGTCACCAGGGCCCCTAAAAAGACTAAATCGCTTGTAACCCAAGGTGTACTGCCTATCTTCTTCTCGATTTGAGATTGTTTCTAAAAAGGCCGATATGCCAATGGCTATGGCATCTCCCAAGTCATGGACAGAATCAGCAAGAACAGCACTCGAACCAAAGATACCTCCTGCGATAAACTCAACAATAGCATAGCTTAAATTTAAGAAAAAAGCTACCCAAACAGTATATTTTGCCTTCATCTTTCTCATTCCTTTGTTATAATAGATTTATGAACACCTTGTTCATTATCATTATCCACTAAAACTCAAAGAAAGGATAGAAGCAAAACGTCAGCTTTATTCAGTTCTGAACAATTTGCCTCAAATGTCCATATGACTAACATTGACCGCCGTATCAGCAAAACAAAAAAAGCCATCTATCAAGCTTTTCTACAACTTTTGAACGATAAGGGCTACGAGTCCACTACGGTTCAGGATATCATTGATCTCGCAGATGTGGGACGATCCACCTTTTACTGTCACTATGAGAGTAAGGAACTACTTCTGGACGAACTTTGTCGCGGCCTCTTCCATCACCTCTTTGAAAGAGAGCAATCCATTTCAACCGAGGATTATCTCTCCCATCTCTTTCTTCACTTTCAAAAAAACCAAGACCATATCACCAGTCTACTATTTTTCAAAAATGACTACTTCCTCCGTCAACTCCATAAAGAGCTAGAACACCATGTCTATTCCGTGATGGCTGATGATTTAAAAGAAGCTCACCCGAGTCTACCTACTTCTTACCTCCAACACTTAGTCGTGTCTAACTTTATCGAGACATTGACCTGGTGGCTCAAAAAAGGACAAGATTTTACAGACCAGGAAGTTGTCCAGTTTTATCTAGACCTTCTCATTCCTAAAAATTGAATACAGAGTAGAGCTCAGTTGCCTTATTTCTAGGCTACTGAGTTTTTTATCTTTTCAATAATCAAAAAAGCCCAGACGACATTGTCTGAGCATTTTTCTATCTAGTCGTTTAACCAAGTTGAGTTTAGGTTTTCAGGCTATTTCTTCAACAAACCTTGTTCTTGTAGAAACTCCTTGGCTACTTGTTCTGCTGACTTGCCTTCAACACCGACTTGGTAGTTGAGCTGGCTCATCTGGCTTTCAGTAATTTTACCAGCCAATTTATTGAGAATTGTTTCCAACTCTGGATGCTTCTTGAGAAGAGCTTCTTTCATCAGTGGAGCCCCTTGATAAGGTGGGAAGAGTTGCTTGTCATCTTCCAAGACCTGTAAATCATAACGTGCCAATTCCGCATCAGTCGAATAAGCGTCCGTGATTTGAATATCACCTGACTGAACTGCCTGATAGCGAAGGGCTGGTTCCATTGTCGCTACATTGAGATTGAGACCATACATTGATTGCAAGCCCTTATTGCCATCTTCACGGTCATTAAATTCGAGTGTAAAGCCTGCCTTCAACTGCCCTTCCACTTTTTCAAGTCCGAAATGGTCTTCAAGCCATATTCTTGAGCAATCTTTTTCGGAACAGCTACAGCATAGGTATTTTGATAAGACATGGGTTTGAGATAGGCTAGATGATCCTGTTTGGCAATACCATCACGCGCCACCTGATAAACCTGCTCTGGCTCATGACTCACCTTAGGTGATGGTTGAAGCAAACTTTCAGTCACCGTACCTGTAAATTCAGGATAGATGTCAATATCGCCTTTTTTCAAAGCTTCATAAAGAAAGCTTGTCTTCCCAAAATTCGGTTTAACAGTCGCAGTCATACTAGTATTTTCTTCAATCAGCAACTTATACATATTGGCCAAGATTTCTGGTTCTGGACCCAATTTCCCAGCAATGACCAAGTTTTCTTTTTCTTTTTGAGTTAAGAGGGCCGGACTATAAGACAGACCGAGTAATATGGTCACCAAGGCAAAACCAGAAAAAATCGTCCGCAATTTTGCTTTTTCCATCACTTTTAGTAGGAAGTTAAAGGCAATAGCAAGCACTGCAGAAGAAAGTGCCCCAATCAAAATCAGACTGGCATTATTACGGTCAATTCCCAAAAGGATAAAGGAACCCAGTCCGCCTGCACCAATCAAGGCAGCCAAGGTTGCCGTACCTATAATCAAAACCGCTGCTGTCCGAATCCCAGACATCATAACCGGCATAGCAAGTGGAATTTCGAATTTCTTGAGACGTTCCCATCTGGTCATCCCAAAGGCAATCCCAGCCTCTTGCAGACTCGGATCAATTCCCTTCAGCCCAGTGATGGTATTTTGCAAAATCGGAAAAATCGCATAAATCACTAGTGCTGTCAAAGCAGGCAAGGTTCCAATTCCCATCAAGGGAATAAAGAGCCCCAGCAAGGCCAGAGACGGGATGGTCTGGAAAATCCCTGCAATCTGCAAAACCCAATCCGCCAACTTCTCATGATAGCGAAGATAAACAGCCAAGGGAATCGCTATAAAGATGGCCAGCAACAAGGTCAAAAGTGACAACTGTAAATGTTGAGATAAGGCTGTCAACCAATCACTAAAACGATCCTGAAAAGTTGCAATTAAATTAGTCATGAACACTACCTCCAAACAAGTCTGCTACAAAGTCTGTTGCAGGGGCTTTTAAAATGGTCTCGGGATTCGCTACCTGGCGAATCTCTCCATCCTGCAAGACAGCAATACGGTCCGCCAATTTCAAAGCTTCATCCGTATCATGGGTTACAAAAAAATCGTTGTCATCCCAAACTCTTTATGCAATTCTTTAGTCAGAACCTGCAACTGTTTTCTCGAAATAGCATCCAAGGCTGAAAAAGGTTCATCCATGAGGAGAAGCTTAGGCTGACCAATCATAGCCCGTACAATTCCAACACGCTGTTGCTCCCCACCAGATAATTCACTAGGCAAACGATGCCCATACTCAGCTACTGGCAAGCCAACCTTAGCCAAAAACTCTTCAGTTTTCTTAGCAATTTCTTCCTTAGTCCAACCCTTCATCTCAGGAATCAGGGCAATATTTTCCGCGACCGTTAGATTAGGAAATAGAGCAATGGCCTGTAAAACATAACCAGTAGAAAGACGAAGTTCACGCTCATCATAGTCTTTTGATGCGCTTGCCATCCATAAAAAAATATTTCCATCAGTTGGCTCCAAGAGGCGGTTGACCATCTTAATCATGGTTGTCTTACCGGACCCAGATGGCCCAACTAAGACCATAAACTCGCCTTTCTCAATCCGTAAATTGACATCTCTCAAAACATCTTTTTTTCTGTGTAGCGTAGCGCCACATTTTTTTGTATTCAATCATTCTGTATCCTCAATTTAAAACTTGCCTCGATTGGTCAAGTCTTCTACCCTAGGCATAACTTCTTTATTATTCCAATGCTCCACAATTTTTCCCGCTTTTCTAGACGGAGGATATCGTACTGGGCATAGGCAACTCCATCAATCTGAGTCTGACCATAGCTAACCACATAGTTTCCTTTGTCCTAAGAGTTGGAAAACAAAGTCGAAAGTGGCCTTTACTTAAAAAAACAGCTAATTTGCTCCATTTTAATCCTCATTTTCCTCCTCTTTTAGATTAGCCAAAAATTCTTTCTTGAAAGGCTTCAAACTGACGAATTTCTTCCTCTGTGAATCCTTTGTAAAAGATCGTATCCAATTTCTGACTGACACGATCCCCTACTACTTTTTTTGATACTGCCCCAACTCTGTTAAAACTAAATACTTCTTCCTCTTATCTTTTTCCACATGGACTAACGGTTACAAGATTTTGTTCCTCAAGCTTTTTTTATCATAGTCGTCAGAGTATTATTAGCAAGTCCAGTCGCCAAAGCAATATCTGTCGCAGTTGCGCAGCCAGTCTCACTATTCCATAAAACCGCTAAAAATCTTCCCCTGTTCACTACGATAAAGAGCTTCAGGATCTTGGCTCAGTAACTTTTTGAAAAAAATCCGCCCATTCAACAAACGAATATGATGGGCTACCAAATGACTATCTTTCATGGCACCTCCAATTTATTTCTATATCGATACGAATAAAAAAAATATTATAATACTTATTATTTTTAATTGTCAACTATTTCGATTTAGAACTAATTTTTTTCCAGTAAAAAAATTCTCCTACCCAAGGTAGAAGAATTTTAATCTTATAAAACTTAATCCGTCATGTCCGATACCAAAGTTCGATGCTCCAACGGAATACTGCACATAACTAGCAAGAAAAATGAAGCCTGACTGAATCCAGAAAAGGGCCAAGTCAAAGATTCCATGCACAGCAACCACTGTAAGGAAAGAT